>OFGK01000060.1_pt1 | contig 112052 bp, 108 predicted proteins | sample 1521771 | NCBI WGS metagenome assembly OFGK01 (sample SAMEA3504088, study PRJEB24116) | mouse gut metagenome | biome: mouse gut; feature: mouse-associated habitat; material: faeces | place: Denmark | collected 2011 | reverse complement strand
AAATACGGGCTATACCGACATATAAGAACTTCTAAAGAGATAATCTAAATTCACCATAAATTTTATTTGAAAAAGAAGTAAAAGGTGTTTAAGAGATAAATAATGCACTCTTTTAAGTAACTGCATTTTGCATAAGGAGACAAAACTATATGGTAAAACAGTTAAAGAAAAGACCAATTGAAAAAGAACTGAAATTTTTAGCTGACTTTGAACTATACGGTGTGTTAATGTTTGCCGGAATGTATTTCGCAACAAAGTTTATTGTCGATATGGACTTTGGAAATAACGTGTTCAAATTAAATTGGATTTCGTTTTATCCATTGTTGATATTCTCTGTTATAGTAATAGAGGGCAGCTTTTATTGGCGTAATAAGTTGAGAATGGTAAGAAGAAAAACAGCGTTAAGTAATTTTGAAATTGGCAGAATTTACAGTAAATTAAAATGGATAAATGTGATTTTATTAACAGCCTATCTGCCAATAATAATTATTGCGGTTCTTGAAAAAGAAGATTTATCTGGAATAATTGTAGGAATTTTACTGTATTTTATGGCGGTGATAGAGCAAATCAATTATTTTCATATCAGGCTTTCTTATGAGACAGTAAATGGATGTCTTTTGGTTATTGAGCCTTTAAAAAAACTTTTTACTGGAACTGGAAAACGTTCGCAATTGCGGAAGGATATTGATACTTATTTAAAAGGTTAACTTCAAGCACATATATTACAAAGAAAAATGCATTAAAAAATTTTCCATGTTAATCCCTCTTTTTTGTACCTTTGAGGAGAAGTGAGTGCAGTGCAGCTATTTCCGATTCCGAGAGTTTGTCATTTTCAATATAGGCAGAAAGCATTGCGGTAATGTCTCCATTGTAATAACGATCAAGAAAAGAATGGCTTTCCTGCCCGATGTATTCTTTTTATTCTATCAGAGGCGTGTAAACAAATACCCTGCTTTGTTTTTCGTATGAAACAGCCCCTTTTGTCACAAGGCGTTTAATCTTTCCGTTTCTTCTTGTTCTGTTTTTCTATCTTGTTGTTATAATAGGAGCGGAAGTAAGGCACTTAGTTTTCCCTAAGTGCCTAGTGTATCTTCACTATAGACTTGAATTAGACAAACACCCAATTTGTGATTAGTTTCTATTACCCTGTGGTGCTTTCTCGATTACTGTACAGAGCAATTCAATATAGATAATATTTCAATTTAGGAAACATTTATATTTTATTTTAAAATCGGTATCTCTAATATCTCAACTTTTTCATTTTCATAGGATGTCAAAACGATTAGCGCAGCTATCTCATCAACATCAACAACTCGAGTAAAACCTGCTATTTGATACGCATTTGACTTGCTGCTATCTGTATATCCCAATCTGCCGGGATTCATTAAGTATGGAATTCTTGTTCCGTCTTTTAATACGACTCCCTTGACTTCAGGAATACCAAGATCATCTTCATTTTCCACCGGAGCTGTGCTGACCGAATAATTCACTTTCACGGAAATCGGTGAGATATTAATATCCTCCATCGTGAAACCCGTTCCTTCTACTTTGTGCCCTACCTTAATATTTTGGGATGAACTTACATCAGAAAGGTTTATTTCAAAATTCCAGTCCCCATCTACTGCAGAAATAAACGATCCTTTTGAGAAAGTCCCTAAATTTTTGAATTCAACATGCATTGTTTTGCCAAGAAATGAATCATTCACGTCCACAACACTTGCCTGAATAATGTATTCCATATTTCCGTCTTCATCAGTATAATGACTGATAATGCTTCCATCTTCATAGCTTTCTATAGCTGTTCCATCTTCACATACTGGTGTACCGTTCTCGTCAGGGATAATTCCATCATACATGGTTCCACTCATATTAACCCATGCGCTTTCATCTTCCGGATTATCTCCCTGATACACATTTACCATATCAAATCCCGGCTCCATCCTATCCGCTACGCTATAACCGGAAATACGAAATGCCATATATACAAATCTTTCATCCACAATAACTGTATCCGGCTCTATTGTAACACCGTTATTTGTCACTGCAAGTGACGGACTATCCCCCTCTTCACTGTACACTTTTGCTATATTCTTTTCTGTAAGCATTTGCTGTTGCTCACCGGATGCCTGAATATTTCCGTTCATGCCTCTCCCCCAATAATGATGAACTGCTGCAACGGCGCTTATACTGCTAACTGCTAATATGCAGATACCTGCGATAGCAGCAACCTGTGTTTTAAACATTTTTTTACCTCTGGTATGTGTTTTTTTCATATAAACAATATCCTCCTGCTTAATCATTTCAAAGGCTTGATTTGTTTTTTTCAACACAATTTCCGATAATTCTATTTCTTCAGAAAATACATTTTTCTTATTTGACATCTCTATCCTCCTAACAATTGTGATAATACTCTTCCAGCTGTTTTCTTCCTCTTGAAAGCTTCGTCTTAATTGTATTTTGTGGTATGGATAACATTTCTGCAATTTCTCTTATCCTGAATCCCTGACTATAATATAATTCCATAGGCAATCGATAACGTTCATCTATAGAAGCATATGCCTCCTTTAATTCAATGTTATATTCATCGCACTTTGATGGTTCCTCATAAGATTCTATATTCCCATAAACCGTATTTTTCCTTATGATGTCATAGCAATGGTTTATAAGTATTCTTGTCATCCATGTCTTAAAGAATTCTGGCTTTTTAAGTGTATGTATCTTTTCCCAACAAGTGAGAATTGTGTCTTGAAGAGCATCTGCTGCATCTTCTTCATTCATTAGAATTGCAATGGCAGTTCTATACATATCCTTCATATATAACTGCATTAACTCGGTAAATGCGTCTTTATCATGCCTTTGCGCTTTCTTTACCCAAAACTTTATTTCACTGCTTTTCATTAGCTTTCTCCTACGCGCGTATGATTGTAAAACAAATACAAGCGTCCTTCATTTGTTTTACGTTCATTAGACGTCAGATATTGTCTTTTGGTTTCAAAATATTTATTACTTTTTTGTTCTTCAATTTATATATCGGAACCACAAAATTTTATCTAATATTTCTGTGAGTGGGTGTCCTCAAAGATTAACCATTGATCTTTATCATAATGGCTCTTTTTATCCTTGAAATGCTTGCGTGTCTTGAAATATACTGTATGCCCTAAATATTCATGTTTCTGTAAAATGTGCGCTTAAAAGTGCCGCCTTTCCACCGACCAGTATATCAGAGGACCATTCGGGGAGAAAGCTGCTTTTATCAGCTATGGCCATCTTGCCAACTATAGAATGCCCTCTCCCAAAAAGAAAAGGAGCAGCATATGGCAAGATCAAAAGGCGAAAACACGCTTCGGAAGCACTTTAAGCTGACCGAAGAGACCGCAAGAATCCTGACGGAATGTTCCAAAGCTGAAAATATGAATGAATCAGAATATATCCGTTACCTGCTCCTAAATCAGTCGGAGCGTCCACAAAGTAAAGAATTGGGACTTGAAATCATGAGATTGCGGAATGAGATAAATCAGATTGGTGTGAATGTGAATCGGATCGTAAAAATAGTAATTTCCATTTATATAGGGAAGATGATAAAATGGAACTAAAATCACAGGTAAATAAAGCAGCGTCTGAATAATGCAGGCACAGGAACGTACAGAATCCGTATTATACATGAATATCATGGCGGCACAAGAATCCAGGATGGTATCTGGGATGAATTCAGCTATGGGGGAGCCTAAAGCAAAGAGGATCACAATGGGAGGAAATCAGGAAATTTCAGAACTGGTATTGCGTGAGTTTTAGGAAATTATCTTTTTTTGAAATTGGGGTGGTATTTTTGAAAGTATTTAAACGGAAAAATCAATTATTTTCTCTTTGCGGCTTAGATTGTGGGATGTGCCCTATGCTTTTAGGAAATTACTGCAGTGGCGTTGGTGTTTTACAAGTACTCTAAACGGATGTCAGGATCTGCCAGATATTTTTAGTTTAATCGGGAGGGAAAGTAAGTATGAGAGAAATAGTTTTATTTATTGCAATGAGCCTTGATGGGGTTATTGCTGATCGTAACGGAGGGGTCGACTGGTTGCATGGGCAGGGGAGTGACAGTGAAAATATAGATGTGTATTCTGAATTTGTGAAGGGAATTGACACAGTTTTAATGGGGTGGAATACATATTATCAGGTTATAACGGAACTTTCGCCGACAGAATGGATATACAATGATTTTACCACTTATGTATTTACCAGCAGGGAGATGGATTCTACGGAGCAGATTCATTTTGTAAATGAAAATCCAGCCAGCCTGTTGGAAAGGCTGAAATCAAAGGATGGAAAAAATATCTGGATTTGCGGCGGGGCAAATCTGGTTCGTCAATTGATGCGTGATGACCTGATAGATCAATATTATGTTTCCGTCATTCCAACTATTTTAGGTTCCGGTATCCGGCTTTTTGATAATACGGAGAAAGAAATTAAATTGAAATTGCTGAAAACGCAGACATATAACGGGATAACAGATTTAATTTATATACGCAGATAGATTGGATATATTGGGGGGAATCGAATAGCTATTACAGTAAACATCTACTATAAAGGTGTAAATAGAAATGCGGAGCACGTACACTCCCATATCCTTTTCAACAGCGTGTCATGGCGCACCGGGAAGAAATACCGTTACGAAAAGGGGGATTAGGCAAGGGAAATCCAGCCCATTGTCAATGAACTGTGCAGAGAGTACGGTCTTTCCATGCAGGATATTGAAGTCGGCGCAAAAGAAAAAACGCTGAAGAAGTGGGATAAAACCAAACAGGGCATTTTCAAATGGAATCACCAGATCAGGTTAGATGTGGAGGATTCCATTTCTTTTGCCACAAGCTATGAAAATTTTCTGAAATTACTGGAACTGAAAGGCTATGGGGTAAGCCAGAAGGGTGGGGAAGCCTATCTAAAACCAATGGGGGAGAAACGATTTATCCGACTTGCTGATATTTCGGCGTACTATACCAAAGAAACTCTTGAAGATCGGCTGGATAAAGGCATCCGGCATGAACTGATTCCAAGCGGAAACCGCACGCCAAGAATCATCAGTTGCAGGAAAATTTACAGGAAATATATCCCGTTATCCCCATACCAGAAAGCATTCTTTGCGAAGATGTACCGTACCGGGCAGCTTAAGTATCACTGTGATGATTTTATCCGTACCTTGACAAATGGAACAATCGTTTATTCTTATGTATGTCAGATAAAATGCATTGTCAGTCAGGCATTTGATTATGCCTGTGACAGAGAAATTATGAGTTGGAACTTTATGCGGAAGGTAAAAATCAACGAGGACAGATGTAAAGAGCATGAAGATAAGGAACTTGGCGTATGGGAAGATGATGAGATTAATGCTTTGCAGTCCAGTTCTATGAATTGCTGGAACAAATGCAGGAAATACCGCAACTCTCCGGCTCTGTTTATTCTCTGTGGCACTGGCTTAAGGCTGGGCGAACTGCTGGCCTTAAAATGGAGCAAGGTAGATTTTGAACGCAGAACTATCAAGATAGAGAGAACGCAGACAGAGTATACGGACTACGATACCAATTCCAAAATCTATGAGGAAAGCACTCCGAAGAACAAAACTTCCCGTAGAACCATAGTGATCAACGACTTTACTTATAAATGGTTGATGGAACAGAAGCGCAGGACTAAGCAGGCAGGGATTGAAAGTGAATATGTCATTCCAGCAAACAGTGGAAGGATGGTAAAGGAAAGCAATATTACCAGCACTTTCAAAGTCTTTTGCAATAATGTTGGAGTAGAATATAAGCCCTCCCATACCTGTAGAAGAAGCTATGTGACTAACTGCCTGGATAAAGATATGAAGCTGGCGCTGGTTTCAAGAAACGTAGGGCATAAGAATAAAAGTACAACCTTAAACACCTATTATAAGTGCAAAAACGATTACGAAGACAATCTGGCAATCCAGAATGAAATCTTTAAGATATATGATTTCGACTTTGGCGGTGTGCAAAAAGAATTTATGTTCGCTTGAAGCGTTTTGAAATCCTTAAGCGGGAAAACATAGCGGAAACCCCTGAAAATGCGGCTTTGGCATTCCCAGAGGCTTCCTTAGGGGGGATATACCCTCCCAAGGGAGGATAAGTATGCTGGAATGAATTCCTAGAAACCTGATAAACAGGGCATTTGCGCATCCTCTAAAGGTGTTGGCAACACTTGGCAACAGTTTTTTTGCAGGTGTGGGAGAGGTTAAGTTTTTAATTTGTTGAGGATAAAAAAACTGAATATGGAATAGCGTACCGGAGTGGATGGAATGGGTAGGAACAGCAATTCTCTGGTGGTATGTGATTGGATATCCCATGTGCTGATAGTAGTGCATGGGATATCTTACGATAAGCAGTCTATTATATTTAGTATATGTAAATTATTATAAATGTAGAAATAAGGTGTAGATAAATATAAATTTTTATAGGAAAACCAAAGTAATTATTGTATAATAATATAATATAAATGAAAGTGTGGAGAGTGGCAGTTATGGCTAAAAAAATGCTAGGAGCAGACTATTTGTTATTGTTATTGTATTTGAACAATCAAGAGCCAATAAAGGGCGCAGTAAGACTTACTAAAATGATGTTCCTATTTAACAAACAGATCTCAGAGACATTGAAAAGAAAAGGATTGGAAAGTGAGCAACTTCCAGACTTTATTGCGTATAATTATGGCCCGTTTTCAAAGGATGTGTATGAACAGATAGAATTATTTACAGGCATAGGATTCGTAGCGGTAACGGACATAAATACGAAAGAAGAAATGTCTGGGATTGATGATGTGGTAGAAGCGGAATTTATTGATGAATGCTATCAGGGAGATAGTGAGTTGAAAACGGAAAATAACTTTTGGGAATATAGAATTACTGAGGTAGGGAAGGGGTTCGTTGAAAAAGAGCTATTGGCAGATTTAACAGTCGAACAAAAGGGAATTTTAGAAGCTTTCAAGCGTAAGATTACAGAAATGCCTATTAAGCAGCTTTTGTATTATGTGTATACAAATTATCCTGATTATACTGAAAAATCTTTAATAAAAGATGAGGTATTAGATAATGGAAATTAATATATCTGAAGAAGAGCAAAGAAAGTACTTTCTGGATAAATGGAAAGAAAAAGATACGCAGTTTATATGCGAAGTTCCTGTGTTTTGCAGGTCTATTGATTTGGTAAAGTATAATAAGAAGAAGAATACAGTCAGTGCAGTTGAATTTAAAACCAAGAATTGGAAACGTGCTGTAGAACAGGTCATGAGTACAGCGATATCATTTGATTATGTTGAAATATGTGTACGAAAACCCAAAACATTAAAAGCACAGGAAACAATAAAAGAGTATTGCCAAGCGATAGGTGTCGGAGTTTATTTCTTTGATACCAGTGTATTGGATTTTGAACATATATTGAAACCGGAAAAGGTTGAAAAAATATGGAACGTTCAAAAAGCTCAAGTGATTGACTTCATATTGAAGGAGGATGCTTATGCAAAGTGATATTATTAAAATGTTGCGATATAATACAGGAACAGATAAAAAAGCATTTGTAGCATTTAAAGAATCATTTGATGCGGTTATTTTTAATGCAACTATAGTAGCATATAGTGGCTCGGCGATTGCGGATTTAGTTTCAGTGCACAAAAATCAATATATTATAGATCCACAAACACATATAATGCAACATGATATCATGGCAATTATGTCAAAAGATAAAAAGACTGGGCAATATCATATAAAGCAGTCGGTAAAAAAATATTTAGATCAGCTACCGAATTCTGTTATGGATATAATAGAAAAGAAAAACAGACCATTATCTGTAGCAGAAATTAATAATATTATAGATGAGCTTGTCGAAAGAGTGTTTGAATTTGAAACACAGTATGTTAATTCATTTATAAAAAAGAAAGAATATGATAAGTATTTACGATATGCCAATATTGGACCAAAGCCAAGAGTAGTTATTGTGCCATACTTTATGTTAAAGAAAGAAATGACGGAAGAACAGATATATGAGTATATTGAGTTAAATAGAAAATGTTTGGAAAAGTTTGTCTTGTATCAGGAAAGGCAAGAGAGTCAGTACCCTGTTGCGGCACAATTAGTAATTGATAGAGAGATATTAAAAAAAGAAAATTTATGTAAATTGATAAAAGAGTATTATGATTATGATGGTTATGAGTATATATTTCTTTGGATAAGTGATTTTTCCAGCTTTGAATGTTCATTAGAGGAAAAGAAAAAATATTATGGTTTGCTGGAAGTATTGAATCAAATGGGGAAGAAACCGCTTATGGCATATGGCGGATATGATTCAATTTTGCTCACTCAGATTCAAATGCCAGTTCGACTATTTGGTGTTGCACAATCTGTGGGATATGGAGAGGCAAGATCAATAACACCTGTAGGGGGTGGACTTCCTGTCAATAAATACTATTTTTATCCTTTGCATAGAAGAATGAGATTTGATGAAGCATTAGGGATATTGATGGAAAATGGTTATTTCAGTCCGGAAAAATCTAATGCAGAACATGCGAATGATTATTATTCTGAAATTTGTAATTGTGAACAATGTAAAAAAATTATAAAGAATGATATTGACAACTTTAGAGTTTACAATGAATCAATTCCGTATACTGTGAATGCGAGATATGGGGAAATTAAGCGTAACCGGCCTACACCAGAGGCTACTTTAGTAGCAGCATTTCATTTCTTATTTTGTAAAAATAATGAGTGGGAGCAGGTTAATAATAAAAAGCGGCAGGAGTTGATATATCAGTTGCTAAGTGATAGTAAAAAGTATGGTTCTAAAGAATTACAAAAACAAATAGAAGAGTGGTGTAATATATTTGCGAAGTAGAATTGTCCTAATAACAGGAGCTGGGTTTTCAGCTCCTGCAAAATTACCTATACAAGATAAAATATTGGATGAAATGGTCACAGCGTCAATAAGTGATTTCATGAGTGCTGACTCTATTCGTGAAAGCAGAAAGTTTTTGACGGCGTACATAAACATTGCGATTTATTTATTAAAAGTGTATGGGAATGTTGATACTCAAAAATTGGAAGAAAAATATGATGTTTTACGCCATAACTATTGGGCGGATAATAGAGTAGATTCTGTATTGCAGTACATTCAGAAACAATATGGTAAAGAAGCGGATATTAAGGATTTTAATTTAAATGATATTTTGGATGATGTATCACGAAAATATATAATTGATACAGATGAATATAGTTATAGTTTGCTAGAGATAAAAGAAGAATTAAGAAAATTGTTGCATAAAAATAAAATTGGAATTAGCTTAGAGGATGTTTTTACAGCGTTTGATAAAAGTATTTCCATGAGGGAAAATACGAAAGACTATTCTTATGTACAAATGGATATTTTGCAGCATTCATTGTTGAGATTATTTGTGTATTATTTTGCTAATAAGACAAATAAACACACTTATTCATGTCAGGACTATGAAAATGTAATGCGTTTTCTAAAACAGGAGATAGGATATGTTTCTATAATAACTACTAATTGGGATGTTTTATTAGAGCAATACATGTGCAGAGAAGGAATAAAATTCGATTATAATTTCAATAGTGAATATGTCATCAACGGAAATAGTAAAAAGAAAAATTTAAAAAGAAAATCCAAAGAAGTAATTAAATTACTTAAGATTCATGGATCGGTAAACTGGTTTAGATGTTTGCGTTGTGGAACATTGCAAGTGTGCGGTACAGATGAGTGTGGGCAATATCTTTTTGATGATTTAAAGGAAGAAAAATGTTATAAATGTGGTCAAATCGCATATGGGGATCAAGTGCAATTAAAACCGGAAATTATAACACCAACAATGCTTAAATCTATAAATAGTCAGCTATATAACAATTTATGGCAAAATGCAGCTTATCAATTACAAAATACAGATAAAATAATTTTTTGTGGGTATTCGCTTCCAATAGCGGATTTTGAATTTAGATATTTGCTGAAACAAAATATAAAGAGAAAAGCAAAGATAGATGTGGTGTTATATCATAATGATAATCCAGCAGAAATTTCTGAGGGGAATAGTGTAAAAAGCTTATTGCCGGAGAAACGATTTAAAGATTTGTTTTCTGGAAATGATTGCAGTTTCTATTATGAAGGATTTGGCGAGTATTTTAATAAGAGTATTCTTACTTAAAGGAGCATAGACTGAAAGAACAAAATAATTTTTCTATGAAATTTATTTTTAATATTTTTATTATGTTTGAAAATATCCCATACATGGTGATAATGTGTGGGATATTTTAAGGTGAAATTTGGAGAGCAGGTACAGAATTATGAAGCGAAAATTTCAAGAACAGAGAAACAAGCGAATAAATGTTATTCATAGATTTTTTGCACTATTTAATTGGCTGTATATAGCGATTGTAATTATGGTTGCAATTGGTGTGGGAATATTGATATCCTCATATTGGATAGTAGATAATGATTTGAAAAATATTTTTGTCGGTTTGGGAACAGGGGTGGTGACATCTGCACTGGTATCTTTATATATAGATTCTATTAATAGGAAAATTGAAAAAAAGAAACTAAACAAATATAAGAGTATGCTTTTGAATCCTCTATATAATGCAGTGAAATCACTTTATATACATATTGCGTTAAATATTAATGAATATCGAGTTCGGGAAGATATATCTGGATATTTTCTTTTGCCAATGGATGAGACAAATGCGCTAGCTGATTTTTTTAATGAACTGAAAGAATATGATTTAGAAAGTTTGGAAGAAGGAAAAAGGAAAAAAGTTGAGGATATGATTTGTATATCCGAAGTATATTGTAGAGAGGTCATAAGTCAGTTTAGGGGATTGCCTTTGGATAGTTTATTGTATGAAAATTTAATATCACATGAAGAATATGAAAGACTAAAAAAGTTTGATATTATAAATGTGTGTATGAGAAATCTTTCTAAAATTTCTGAGAATCATTTATCAAAGAAAGAGGAGTATGCATTAAGGATACAATTAATTCATGGCATGATGTTGCAAATGAATCGCATATTGATAGTTTTTCCGGATATGGCCAAAAGGATAAATTATGAAAATGGTTGGATTAAGAAAAATCTGGATAATATATATCTATATGAAGTGTATCCTACTACAGAAGAGTATGCTGTTCAAATGATGGAGAGAATGGAAGCAGAAGAAGAATATTATGCAGAACATCCAGAAGAATGGGAACCAGTGGAAGAAACCGAAGAAGAGATATTGCATCGTAGGATAAATACTGCTATTTGGGCAGGAGATACAGAAACGATTAAGCAATGTTTTCCGGCGATAGACAAAAGCAATAAGCAAATTCAAGCAGAATTAACATGGAGCGTTGCGAAGGATGTTATGAGAGATAGGGAACTTAGAGAAATGTATTATAGAAAGTATGGTGAGAGATATAAATTGCGAAGAGACAAAAAGAAATTTGGAAGAAAGATAAACAAGTACTTATTTGGGCATTTGAATAAAAAAGGTTGAAGTGTGAAGTATTTTGTATGCAATAATCAAAGGAGATGTTTTTGATTATATGCTTTAATGTAGAGGGCGCTTTGTGGATAAATGAAAAAATGGAGATGAATCGCATGGAAATAGCAGTTAAGGAAATTTATGCGGAAACCTTGGAACAACAGCAGATAGAGGTAAGACAAGGTGTAATGGATGGGATAAGACAGGCGAGGAAAGGGAAGGCGAAAGTTTTCAACGCAGTTTGTGATAGATTGGAGGAAAAGTACACGAATGCAAAAATATAAAATTGGGAAGAAATACCCATCGCTGATGCGGCCATCTTGTGGCTTTTAAGAAATGCGAGGTGAAACAGAATATTTAGCAGTAAGGAAGCAATCATTTTATTGCGTGATAAGGACTATTCAAGTGTACGTGCTTGGGTAGTCCTTATCTTTTTGCAGAATTTTAGGAGGAAGGGAACGTATGGAACTGAATGAAATGGAAAGACGGTTATTGTACCAGACGGAAGGAAGTGAGTGGTATGCCGTCCTGCATGAGCTGGCTATGGCTTCAAGGTATGCCAGAGACTCGGACAGGCGAAAAGCGGCGGACAGCCTTATTAAAAAGCTGAACTCCCTGACGGATGGTGGGTGCATGGAGATTGTATACGATATCAGGAAAAACTACAGGCTTCCCAAGGGAAGCAGGACTGTCGGCGAGATGCTTGCGGAGGCAAGGCAGAGGTTCGGCGCTGAACAGTTAAAAGGGCATGACATCATGGCGCTGGAACGGTTTGACCCGGAAGTGCGCCACATGGTCATCTTTGAAGTGCTTTCAGGTGATTCCTTTGCAGGCAGTAAAGGCGACAGGGTGCGCCTGTTCCTGACGGATGCCGGGTACCAGAAATTTAAGGGCAGGCAGGAGCAGGGGGAGATCAGAATAGAGAACCATGCAAAGGAAGCAGGGAACGCTATGGAGGCGGCAATGCAGAATCTTGAAAAGGAACTTGTGGCAGTGAGAGACCGCCAGTACCAGCAGCAGAAGGGAATGCAGCAGTCCAAAGGGCAGGAGAAGGGGGCTTCCAGATGAGCAGTGAGATCACAGATGCGGTACAGGTCATCCATATTTTGTTTGACGGTACAGACCTTTTTCTTCGTGTCGCCGGTGTGGGCATAAAACCGTTGAAACAGCTTGCAAAGCTTATCATGGGGATTCTTGCAAAGGAGAAGATGGAAGGGAAAACTTCCATGAAAAATCTTCTAAAGCGTGGCGGCGATATGCACGTTTTCAAGTTCCCGCAGGAGCAGCTTAAGAAAGTGGAAGCGATGGCAAAGAAATATGGAATCCTCTACTCCCTGCTCCCGGATTTCAATAAGGACGGCATGAGGGAGATCGTTTTCCACGCAGAATCCCTTCCCCGTATGAATGCCCTGATCGAAAAACTGAAAGCCGGGCAGGTCATGGGATTGGAAGAATACTTCCAGGACACTCCCGGCAGGGATATTGATAAATTTTATGAGGAAATGAAGGGAAGGGCGGCGGAAATAGGAACAAGGGAAGCAGGAAATATGCAGGGTAATACAGGAAATAAGGAATATTCTGTAAGCGGCATGGGGCAGGAGCAGAAACAGCCATGGATGGAGACTGGTTATCTGAAGATGAAAGATATTGAAGCAATCCCTTTAGACCAGAGGCTGAATATCTTAGACCGCTACCAGTCAGGGGAATATGACCCTATTACCATTACAGGCAAATTGATCACTGAACAGAAAGAGGATTATGTGACGGTGCGGCTCCCAAGGCTGTCCGGTAAATTTATCCGAATCCCGGCAGAGGACTTCTATTTCCCGGAGGGGAGCCGTACAGCATTGGCGTTTCTTAAGAAGAAAGAGGAAATGAAGGTATATACGGAGCATGGGAGCGAAATGTTTTCCATGAAGGGCAGTGAAATCTTCCATAATTATTTTGATACCGTCAATGCAAATATCCGCACTGCCATGGAGCATAAGGCAGATGTAAGGGAGAGGGATCAGGGAAGCCGGGAAAACAGCAAAGAAAGCGGCAGGGAAGGGAGAACCAGCCAGCCGGAAACCGGGAAGCCGGCAAAAGATATGGCAGAGAAAACAGCAAAAGATACGGCAGATAAAATAAGGACTGCCAGAAAAGAAATCAAACAGCCGGTGAAAGGCAGGTGAGCATTTGAAGAGATTTAACGTGTTTACCTGTCTTTTTTATGGAACAGTGATAGCCGGATGCATCTATCTGGGATTTTTCCTTGGCAGCATCATCCAGCCGGGCATGACGCTGTATTCTTTTGTTCCGGCACTTAAAGAGCAGATGGCGAATCCGCTAAAAATCAAAGTGACAGCATATACCCCTTATACCATGATAGTAGTATTCTTCACAGCACTTTTATCTATCATGGTGCAGAAAACAAGCCAAAGGAATTACCGTTTCGGAAGGGAGCATGGTTCGGCAAGATGGGCGGAAGCGGCAATGCTTACAAAACAGTTAGGGGATAAAGGCGGCTACCACCGCATCCTCTCCCAGAACCTGCGCCTGTCCATGAATACAAGAAAGACCATGCGTAACAACAACATCTTCTGTATCGGCGGCTCCGGCGCAGGCAAGAGTATGTTCCTCATCAAGTGCAACATCATGGAGATGCAGGGCAGTTTTGCCGCCACTGATCCAAAAGGGGAACTGCTTGGGAGCGCAGGGAATTATTTAAAAGCAAATGGTTATCAGATAAAGGTTTTCAACCTGATCAGCCCGAAGGAAAGCAATAAATATAATCCCTTTTCCTACATAAGGACAGAGACAGACGTACTCAAGCTGATCACGAACCTGATAAAAAATACCACGCCAAAGAAAAGCAGCAGCAACGATCCATTTTGGGAGAACGCAGAAAAGCTGTTCCTGCAGGCATTATTCTACTATGTGTGGATGGAGATGCCTCCGGGCAGGAAAAATATCGTGTCTGTACTGGAACTTTTGGCGGAGGCAAAAAGGGAGAAGGAGGAACCAAGCCGCCTTGACCGCCGCATGGAGCTACTTGCAAGGAGCAGCCCTTTAGGGGAAGGCCACCCGGCGGTGCGTCAGTACAGGAAAGTCATGGATGGTGCTGATAACACTGTAAAGAGCATTATCATCAGCGTAAATGCAAGGCTTGCTTTCCTTGAAAATGAAGCCATAAAGGAACTGTTAGAAACGGATGAGCTGCACTTTGGGGAATTAGGCACAGGGAAGAACAGCGACAAAAAGACAAAGACAGCTTTATTCATTGTCACGCCGGATTCCGATAAATCCTACGCATTTTTGATAGGGCTGCTCTATGAACAAATGATGCAGGAGCTTTATTTTCAGGCAGACACGAAGCATGGCGGCAGGCTCCCTATCCACGTAAGCATGTATCTGGATGAATTTTACAACACACCCCTGCCCGATTCTTACCTGAATTTCCTTAGCACCATGCGGAGCAGGGAGATATCCAACGTGATCGTGGTGCAGAATATCGCACAGATCAAGGAACTGTTTAAGGACGGGTGGGAGACCGTACCGGGCAATGCCGATACCCTTGTCTATCTTGGAGGCAATGAGCAGTCAAGCCATAAGTACATCAGCGAATTGCTGGGGAAAAGCACAATAGATAAAAGAAGCAGCGGTGAGACACTGGGAAAGCGTGGCAGTTCCAGCCGGAATTATGATGTCCTTGGGCGTGAGCTTATGACGCCCGATGAAGTGAGGAAGCTGGATAATAAAAAATGCATTGTCCTGATCCGGGGCTGTGACCCGGTGGTAGATTTTAAGTTCAACACCTTTAAGCATCCCATGTTCAAAAGGAGCGGTGACGGGGAAGGGAAGTGGTACATCCACCACCCGGAAAGGAAAAAGGGCATAGATATCATAGATAAAGAAACAGCAGAACGCCTGGAAAAAGAAGCAGGGGAAGATGGGAATGTCATTGTCACCACCATAACAGCAGAAGAGCTGATAAGGCTTGGGGATGCATCGGCAGAGAAGTAAGAGATATAGACAAAAAAGCAATTACCAGATTTCAGATAGAAAGAAAACCAGCCCAAAATAGAAAGCAGTATATGAAAATATAGCAGGCAATAGCCAGCCCATGTAACACTTTAAAACATAGCAGCCAATAACCAGATAATTATCGTAAAAAGAAAGGATTCAACCATTATGAAAAGAGAAAACATAACCGTAACCACATTCAGCAGGAAAAACAGATTTAAGAAACATATCGTACCCATGGCGGCAGGCATCATCACAGCCGCATCCCTGTATGCCCTGCCTGTCCATGCATCCGGTGTATCGGAAGTCCTTAACCCCATCAACAATCTAAAGACGCTGGTGCTTGCCATTATCGGGGCAGTAGGCGTGATTGTCCTTGCCAAGAACGTGATGGAGTTCGCACAGGCATACCAGCAGCAGGATTCCTCTTCCATGAATTCCGCCCTTAAGGGGATCGTGGCAGGGCTTATCATGGCAGGCATCTCCGCAGTGATGACCTTCCTTGGGTTCTAAAAGGGGGCGCAGGCTTATGGAGATATTTAAGTTAGGGGATGACATCCTTGCCCTGCTGGAAATGGTGCTTGGCTTCTGGAACAACCAGATCAGCCTTGTGTTCTCCCTGCTGGGGCAGTCGCCGGTCTCTTTCAAGGGCGGAGGCCCATGGGCGGTAGTGGAGAACCTGCAGCCTTTATTTGTAGGAGTGGGGAGCGGTCTTGTGGTGCTGTTCTTCGTGGTAGGTTTCTGTGCGGAGAGTGTAGATATCAAAAGTGAGTTCCGCTTGGAAGCAATGCTCCGTATGCTGATACGCCTTGGGATAGCGCAGTGGCTTGTGGCAAATAACCTGACTATTTTAAAGGCGTTTTTCAGCAGTATCGGGGCTATGGTGAACCATCTTGGCAATACCACCATGGCACAGGCAAGTATCGGGGCAGGGGAAGCGGAGGTCATACAAAATCTGGGATTCGCAACAAGCCTATTGTTCCTGATCCTGTCAGTGATACTTTCGCTTATCATCCTGATATGCGGGTTTTTCATCATCTACACCGTATACTTCCGGTTTTTGAAGATCATGGTGATCGTGCCGCTTGCGGCAATCGCCTTTTCCACCCTTGCAGGAAACCGGACAGTGAGCGCTGCCTGTGTCAGGTATTTTAAGTATTTCTTATCTGTTGTGATGGAGGCAGTCACTATGGCGCTTGCAATCCTGATCTGCAATGCATTTATCAGCGCAGGGCTTCCCTCCTTTACAGGGGGCTATGCGGACTGGGCGCAGGTGCTGATCTACCTGTGTGAGATTACCTTTACCATAGCCTTAACGGTAGGGTCATGTAAAGGCGCACAGTCACTGACAGGCAGGGCGTTGGGATTATAGTAACATGGGAACATAAAAACAGGACAAGACCGGGGAGCGGCAAAGCTTTACAAAATTTAGCCGCATCCCGGCAGGAAGGAGAGAAGATTGATCATTGAGATAAACAAAGACATAGAAAAATATCAGGAGAGCGTGGCAATGGGGCTTTCTGCAAAGCAGCTTGCCTTTTCCATCCTTGCCCTTGGCAGTGGATGCGTCATTGTATTTGTTTTGTATGAAAAGATAGGGCTGACCTTCAGCTGTTACGTGGTGGTTCCTATTGTCGCACCTATTGCACTGTGCGGTTTTTATTCCTACAACGGCATGGGTTTCCGGGAAGTGTTTATCCGGTATATGCGGAGTATTTTCAGGAATAAGGCGTTGGTGTTTCAATCCAGCGGCTACCGGGAAACCCTGTTGGATTATTTAGACCAGATAGAGTATAATATAATTGAGACAGATGAAGGTACGGTGGAGCTTGCGGAGAAATTCATTGACTTCGGATTCCTGAAGCGGAAAAGCTATGATGACTGCCGGCATATAGCGGCGGCGATCCTTGCAGGATGCGATTTCATCATATCATGGAATTTTAAGCACATCGTCAATGTGAAGACGATCCGGGGCATAAAAGCCATCACCACATATGAGGGCTATAAAGATTTGATGATATACCCGCCATCAGCATTATTGGAAGAGGAGGAAGAGGACTATGGCAGTGATGATAAAAGAACCTGAGGTCAGTGAACGTTTTGACCTGGATGATATCCGAAAAATACGTGAATACAATGCGGCAAGATATGAACATATGACACCGGCGGAGATCGTGGCAGACACAAAAGCCGGGGCAGCAGACCTTTTGGAGGCCATGAAGAAACGGAAGCCCATGAAAGCATAAAATATTTCCAGACAGGTTATGGGCAGAAGGGTGATACAGAAGGTTATTGCTGGCGGCAGTACAGCCAAAAGAAAATACAAGAGTATAGGCACACTTAAAAACCGCTTTAAGTGTGCTTTTTCATGAAAATAATTCTATTTCAATATTTTCATGTGCCCATAGACCAGCCCGGAAACCAGTTTTACAGAAGAGATGTGTTTAAATATAGAGTCAGATGATAAAAGGCGCAGAAGCGGTCTTATCAAATTTTATACAGCAACAATCAACCATCAGACCCGGAAGGGAGTGCAGAAAACTCCCTTACCGGGTTTTCTGTATATGGGAACTGCTACATAAAAAGCATTTTCCCATCCCTTCCGGCTTATAAAAGGAAGGAGCAGACAGATTGAGGTTATTCCAGGACAAATTTTCTATCTATAAAAAGGCAGGGGAGCCTTTATACAAAACCCCGAAAAGTGTGCAGGAGTGCATAGAGATTCTTAAGATTGCACCGGATGGCATCTTTGAAGTGGCGGGGAACCGATACAGCAAAAGCTACCTGTTTTCGGACGTAAATTACAACACCACCAGCGAGGCGGAGCAGGTGAGGATATTTGAAAGCTACTGCAAGTTTTTAAATGCTATGGATGTGGAGTTCAAGATCACCATCAACAACAAAAACCGGAACATGAAATCCCTGCGGGAGAAGGTACTGTTCCAGAAAAAGGGTGACGGGAACGATGCGGAGCGTGGCTGCTACAACCAGATCATGGAGAAAAAGATCATGGAAGGGAAGCAGGGCATAGAACAGGAGAGATACCTGACTGTCTCCATTATCAGGAAGAATTATGAGGAAGCAAAGGCGGCGTTCGCCAGCCTTGAGGCGGTATTACAGAAAGGCTTCGGGGAGCTGGGGAGCAGCCTTGTTACCTTAAACGGAGTGGAACGCCTGCGTACCCTCCATGATTTCTACCGCATGGGTGAGGAAGAATATTTCTCTTTTGACTTTGAAGAGGCGGTAAGGGTAAGCAGGGATTACAAAGACGATATCTGCAACAGCATGTTAAAGTTTTATCCCACTTATATGCAGGATGAAAAAAGATATGTCAAGGCACTATTCATTAAGAAATACCCAAGTTCCTTATCGGACAGGTTTCTCACAGAGCTTGCAACCGTTCCGGCGCACACTGTTATCAGTATTGATGTAGCGCCTATCCCAAAGGACGTGACCACCAGCACCCTGCAGAAGAAATATATGGGAATTGAGAGCGACATTATCCGCCAGCAGAGGGTGCGGAATAAAAACAACGATTTCTCTTCCGACATTTCCTACAACAAGCGGACGGAGAAACAGCAGATCGAAGAGATCATGGATGATGTGCGGGAGAATGACCAGCGGCTCTTCTATGTGGCAGTGACCATCATCATCAAGGCAGACACGAAGGAAGAACTGGAAGCCATAGAGGAAACCTTAGTGACTATCGGCAAAAGAAACTCCTGCCAGATAGAGGCGCATTATTTAAAGCAGAGGGAAGCATTAAACACAGCCCTGCCCGTAGGTGTGCGTCAGGTAGAAACTATGCGTACACTTATGACACAATCCCTTGCGGTACTCATACCCTTTAACGTGCAGGAGCTTTACCTTCCGGGGAAAGGCGGCACATATTATGGCGTGAACCAGGTCAGCAGGAATATCTTATTTGGAAACCGGAAGCGGCTGGTGAATGGCAACGGATTCATTTTCGGTGTACCCGGCTCCGGGAAGTCCTTCTTTGCCAAGATGGAGATGGGGAATGTCTTTTTAAATACGGATGATGACATTATCGTGATCGATCCCCAGCATGAATACTTCGGCATTGCGGAGCGGTTCGGCGGCCAGGTGGTGGTGCTTTCTACTTATACGGGTAACTATATTAACCCTATGACACTGCCGGAGGATGTGCCTGACATTCAGGGCATCATTGCGGAAAAGGGAGAGTTTATGCTTGGCATCTGTGAGCAGTGCATGGGTGAGGCTCTTAATTCCCGGCAGAAATCCATCATAGACCGCTGTGTGCGCCTGCTCTATCAGGAGATCAAAGAGGAATGCATGAGGAACAGGGGGAAAAAGGAAGGGGAGAAAACAAAAACCTTGTGGAAGCAGAAAACCCTGCATGATTATTATGATATCCTCGTGGCACAGCCGGAGATGGAGGCAAAGGAGCTTGCCCTTTCGCTGGAATTATTTATCGGCGGTTCCCTGAACATCTTCGCCCATGAAACAAATGTGGATATCGACAACCGCTTTCTGGTCTATGGCATCCGGGATATGGGGAAGGAACTTTCCGCTATCTCCATGCTTGTGATGATGGAGAATATCGGCAGCCGGATTATGGAGAATGCAAAGCGTGGCAGGGCTACATGGCTTGTGATAGATGAATTTCATGTGCTTTTAGATAAAGAGTATTCCGCAAAATACCTGTTTTCATTATGGAAGAAGGTGCGGAAGCTGGGCGGATTGTGCAGTGGTATCACTCAGAACATTTTGGACATGTTACAGAATTATACAGCAACCACCATGCTTGCCAATTCGGAGTTTGTTGTATTATTGCGGCAGGCCCCTACTGACCTTGAAAAGTTATCGGAAGTGATCAACATCAGCCCGGAGCAGCTTAAGTTTGTCCGGGGAGCGCAGAGCGGAACCGGCATCCTTAAGCATGGCAATATGATTGTGCCTATGGATATCACTGTTGATAAGGACAGCCCCATCTACAGGCTATTTTCCACTAACCCTTTTGAGGACGGGAATTTACCGTACAGGGAGATATTATTTTAAAGGCACATTTTGAGAAGAAAGAGGCAGTGAAAGTTACCATTACTTTTGACACTGACGGAGGAAAAGAAGTAAATCCGATCAAGGCAGAAAAAGGCAGTATCATCCGCCTGCCCAAGACGGAAAGGGAAGGTTACAGCTTCCTTGGCTGGTACACAGAAAAAGACGGCGGAATCCTTCTTGGAATCCCCGGCAGTGAGATGAAAGCGGTTAAGGATATGACAGCTTATGCACTCTGGGAAAAGGAAACAGAAATAGATTCTGATAATGACGCTGATCCCGAAACCTGTAAAGTGACTTTCCATGCAGGAAAAGGAACGATTAAGGTAAAAGAGATTACCATTATTAAGGACGGGAGCCTTTACCTTCCCATGCCGGAACGTGAAGGATATGATTTCACAGGCTGGTATCTGGATGATGGCCTGACGCAGTTTGCAGGGGCATGCCATGATATCTACCGGATTACCAGAGATACAGACTTTTATGCGAAATGGGAGAAGTCAAAAGAAAACAGCGGCGGCAATGGAGATTCAGGAAACAGTGGAAATACAGAAAGCGGAGACAGTAACAGTGGAGATAAGACACAGGATGGAGATAATTCAAATGCAACCTTAAATACATACACCATCAAATATGATGCCAATGGTGGCAAGACAAAGAATGCATCCGTCAAAGTGGTAAAAGGCGGCAGTGTGAAGCTCCCGGCTGCAGAGCGTGAGGGCTACACCTTCAAAGGCTGGTATACAGACAGGCAGGTATTTATCGGAACAGAAGGAGAAACTTATAAACCCAGCAGGAGCATCAGCCTCTATGCAAGATGGGAAAAAACAGAAGAAAACAATACCAACGGAAAAGATGACCAAAACACTCCGGACAAAGATAAGAATACAAGCGGCACTGTCTCCGGCAATTCGGCAGGCAGCCCTTCAGATAAAAATACAAATACCAAAACGGAAGGAGGAAGTGGAAATGCAGGAAAAGGAACGGAGCCGGTCATCCAGACTGGCCATGCGTCACCCTTTTATCTTCTTGCTGCCCTTGGGCTGTGCGGCGTTGTGCTTGCTGCTGCATCTGTGCTTGAAGGGAAGAAAATCTGTCCTTGAAGGACAGATGGAGAAATGCTGCCTGTAGTGGATGTGTATTATAAGGAAATATTTTATGATACAGGAATGGGCAGGGATCAAATAATACTGTGATAACCACAGTTTAAAATGCGGCAGGGGCTTTTGCTCCTGCTATTTGAAACCATGGCGGCAGATACCCGGAAACAGATTTATTTGAATATGGCGGTATCTGCCGCTATTTACATAGAAGAAAGGAAACGCATGGAAAAAATAAAATATTTTATAAGCTGGCTTGGGGAGAAACTTTTCCCTGGCCTGCCGGAAAAGAAAAGGCAGCGGATCGCAGTGCAGATCATAGTGGGAATTTCCCTTGCCTTTGTCTGTATGGCTGGTATGGGGATCTTCCGCTATAAGGCAGTGAGACAGCTTGAAAAATATCAGGCGATAGCAGACGCTTATGCACAGCTTGATGTTATCTTGGAAGAAGAAAGGGAAAAGTCGCAGAAGGAAGCGGCGGCGGAACTGGAAGAACTTTTCTTCGAAATGGAAGCGGATGCGGAGCGGTACAGGCAGGAGTATGAGGCAGAAATGAGGGAGAAGGGATTGGAAGCCTATGATTGGGATGCGCTATGCAGTGAAAATGAGGATATCAAAGGCTGGCTCTGCATCCCTGATACCTTGATCAATTTCCCCGTAGTGGGAACGGATGACAACGCCTTTTACCTCTCACATGATTTCACAGGGGATAAGAGCAGTGCCGGATGCCCTTTTATGGATAAGGACACGCAAATATGGGATTTCAACCGTATCATCTACGGCCACAACATGGGCGCAAGTTCCGATGCTATGTTTTCCACTTTACTTAAGTATGAGCAGGAAGATTATTTTAAGGAGAACCAGATCATCTATTTCACAGATGCCTATGGGAGTGCCGCCGCCTATCAGGTAATGGCAGTTGTCAAATACAGCATAGACGATCTGGAAGGATGGGATTTCCGTATCAGGAACCATGCCGATATGGAGAGCTACAATGCATGGATGGAGCGGTTACAGGGAAGGGCATTGTATTATGAAGAGCCTGACCATGCGCCTGTCAGTATCATCACCCTTGCCACCTGTGACAGGAGGATTCATGGAAAAAATGGGAGATTTTTAGTGATAGCAGGAATCTAATACATAAGAAAAAAATCGAGAAAGGAGACGCTTGGGAGGTTAGTTAAAAATCGAAATATCAAACAGAGAATTGCTGAATCTGATAAAAAGTGGTATAATTAATATAGATTTAGAGGATGTGGCAGATGTCCTTTTGTGCACAACGCAAGAGGAGATTACCATGAGCGAGATTATGATTCCGAAAATCAATTCCCGGCAGAAAGGATTGCAGATACAATTTTATACCACGATTCCTACTAAGTATTCAGAGACCGGAAAACTCCACCAGATCACAGGGGCTTCAGAGGACGAAGTAAAAAAGAAATTTCGTAAGGAAGCAAGAAGGACAATAACAGGTCAGGTGGATTTAGAGAAGCATAAAAACGATACGGTGGCACAGGTGGTAGAAATGTTTCTGGAATTTGCCAAAGGGGATCTCAAGAAGCAGACACATAGCAGATATTACAGGGCATATGTAAATTATGTGAAGGATAGCAACTTTGGGAAAATCCCTGCCCGGAAGATTAAAAAGTATCACTGTGATGATTTTATCCGTACCTTGACAAATGGAACAATCGTTTATTCTTATGTATGTCAGATAAAATGCATTGTCAGTCAGGCATTTGATTATGCCTGTGACAGAGAAATTATGAGTTGGAACTTTATGCGGAAGGTAAAAATCAACGAGGACAGATGTAAAGAGCATGAAGATAAGGAACTTGGCGTATGGGAAGATGATGAGATTAATGCTTTGCAGTCCAGTTCTATGAATTGCTGGAACAAATGCAGGAAATACCGCAACTCTCCGGCTCTGTTTATTCTCTGTGGCACTGGCTTAAGGCTGGGCGAACTGCTGGCCTTAAAATGGAGCAAGGTAGATTTTGAACGCAGAACTATCAAGATAGAGAGAACGCAGACAGAGTATACGGACTACGATACCAATTCCAAAATCTATGAGGAAAGCACGCCAAAGAATAAAACTTCCCGCAGAACCATAGTCATCAATGACTTTACCTGTAAATGGCTGATGGAGCAGAAGCGCAGGACTAAGCAGGCTGGTATTGAAAGTGAGTATGTCATTCCGGCAAATAGCGGAAGGATGGTAAAGGAGAGCAGTGTTACCAGTACATTTAAGGCTTTCTGTAATTATGTGGGAGTAGAATATAAGCCTTCCCATACATGCAGAAGGAGTTATGTAACAAACTGTCTGGACAAAGGCATGAAGCTGGCATTGGTTTCAAAAAATGTAGGACATAAGAATAAAAGCACAACCTTGAACACCTATTATAAGTGCAAGAACGATTACGAAGACAATCTGGCTATACAGAATGAAATCTTTAAAATATATGATTTTGACTTTGGCGGTGAACAAGTGGAAGCTATGTTTGCATAATGTTTTCAAAGGAGTTGATGGCAACAGAAAAAGTGTTGCCAATACCATAAAAGAACGTAAGTTCGATAAAAACGCATGAAGAAAAATTTATGCAGAAAGTGCCTGAAATACTGGCATTGCAGACAATGAAGTAAACATTATGTAAAATCATAAAAAGCTGGAAACCCTGATAAACACTGGCTTCTAGCTTGGCAACACTTGGCAACACCCCAAAATCCCCATTTTGAAGCCCTTAAGCATAGCGGAAGCCCCTAAAACCGCGGCTTTCGCAGTCCTAAAGGCTTCCTTAGGGGAGGATATACCCTCCCAAGGGAGGATAAGTATTTAATTTATCTGTCGTAATTGTGGATTCCCGCTATGATTGTCCGCTGCGGTTATCCTTGTTAATCAAAGGAGGGGGATTCCGTTGATTAGTAGTATTATTACCCCATAAATTTACCTTTATTCAATATTTATAAAAAAATTTTACAATTATATAAATTTAAGATATAATGTACGCGAAGAATTTTTTCTAATGATTGAGGAGGAAAATATGGCATTACTAAAAAAATGGCGTGACATGGCCTATTCAGAGACAGCAAATAAAGGGGATCTGCAAAGACTTTGGGCAGAGTATTTTCAGAAAGAAAAAGACATTTATGCGGAGCTTTTGAAAAATCCTGAAGAGGTGGTTAGTGGAACAGTAAAGGAGCTTGCAGAAAAATACAGTGTGGACATTATGACCATGACCGGATTTTTAGATGGGATTAATGACAGCTTAAAGGAAGTAAATCCTATTGAAGAGATGGAAGAAGATACAAGCGTAAATCTTGGATTTGACAAGGAGCTTCTTTACAAAAATATGGTAGCGGCAGGAGCTGACTGGCTTTACGAATTGCCTGAGTGGGAGGAGATTTTTGATGAGGACAAGCGTAAAGCACTTTACAGAGAGCAGAAGTCATCCACTACGGTTATAAAACCGGATAAAGTATATCCAAATGATCCTTGTCCTTGTGGAAGCGGCAAGAAATACAAAAAGTGTTGTGGAAAGAGGAGTTGATGGAAAGCCGTATAGAGCAGGCTGTTTCCACTTTTGAAGAAGGATTTACCTGTGCACAGTCAGTGTTTGCCACCTATGCGGATTTGCTTGGCATGGATCGGGAAACAGCGTTAAAGCTGACCAGTCCTATGGGCGGCGGCATTGGCAGAATGCGTGAAGTATGTGGAGTAGTGTCAGCAATGGCATTGCTTGCCGGACTGAAAGAGGGAAATACAGATCCTGAAAATGAAGAGGGTAAAGAGAGGATTTATTTGCTGACCAGACAGATGGCAGATAAATTTAAACAAAAACACAAAACGATCATCTGCCGTGAACTTTTAGGGATGGAAGGCATGGAGGAAAGTGCAAAACCTTCAAAGAGGACAAAGGAGTATTATAACAGCAGGCCCTGTAGCAAGCTGGTGGCGGATGCTTCCAGGATTATTGAGGAAATGCTGTTTAATAAGGAATCATAACCATACCATAAATAAAACAGAATAGTTATATAGTATTAGAGCGTATAGAGAGCTGTGATCAGCCTCTTGTCTACTTGACAAGGGGCTAAATAAGCCAGTCTATGCGCTCTGATTTTATTTAAATAGAAATATCCAGATTGATTTAAATGATAAATATCCCGTAAAAAGCACGACTTGTCACATAGGGTAGAAAAGATGATATTTAAAGTGATATGCTTGCAAAGTAAGTTTTGCACAGTTTACCCCAAGGCGCATATTAAGACATAAAAAGTGCAGATTTGCCAATATTTGCGCATTTTTTTCCATTCATGTCCACTTACCTTAATTCTCTTTTTTTATGAAAAAAATTGTTTTAAAATTAAGATATCTAAAATAGCAAATACTATAAAAGATCTAATAATTTTGTACTTTAGCAGTTGTGAAAGGAGCAGTATTGGCAGCGGAAAAGAAATTAAAGATAGTAAAAAAAATGAATGCACTTGCAGCGCTTTTCCGTCGTTTTTCTGCCCAGAAAAAGCATTTTAACGAGGAAATGGAAGGAAAGTATTCTCCTTCGTTTATTGCTTTAATAGCAGCTTTTGGGGCAGCAATTTTAATGATTTTGATGCTGTTTGTGCCAAATTATCTGGGTGTAGGCGATGATGGTTCTTTTTACAGGCTAATGGAAGCCGCCGGATTATCTTATGTTTCTGATACAGTGTTAGAAGAAAGCAGTGAATTTTTCAACAGAGTATATCTGATTGACACATCAAAATATGTTTTAGGAACTGAAATGTTAAACAGTCAGGTTCTGATTGTAAAGGCGGCGGTTAAGCTGGACAGACTTCTTACAGGGGATAATTATTTTGATATCCGCATGCTGGCATTGATCTATGGTATCTTATATATTCCAGCCATTTACCTGTTAATCCGGCAGGCGTGTATGAGGGTGAAGTGTTTTTCAGAGGGAATTGTTATAGGTCTTTTAGGAGTACTGATTTTTTCAGATGTTGCGTATATTACTTATTTTAACTCCCTGTATCCAGAGTCAGTCTGGTTTATCAGTCTTTTATACTGTGTGGCAGGAGCTGTTTCTTTTCAGGAAAAAAGAAGCCTTTTAAAAGAAGGGGGCAGCCTTTTTCTAATTGCAGGAAGTGGAATTGTTCTTATGACATCCAGAGCACAGTGCGCCTTTATAGGCATTATCCTCGCCCTGTATTGTCTGAAACTTTTGTTTACCCGGAAGGAATGGAGTTTTAGCGTGGTTTGTGTTCTGACAAGCCTTGGATTAAGTATTATATCCATTGCCGCAATGGCTGGTATGGAAAGTGATTTTAATCAGACGGATAAGTTTCATGCCATGAGCAGGGGCGTTTTATTTGGATCAAATGATCCGGCAGAGACTTTAAAGGAATTTGGAATAGAGCCCTCATTTGAACTTTTAGCGGATGTATCTGCTTATGATCCGATTCCTCTTGTAAAGGTGGAGGAAGAAATTATAAGTGATAATTTTCTGAATAAATATTCCGTATCTGATATTGGAAGATATTATATCAGGCATCCGGAAAAGTTTGTGCGGATGATAGATATTTCCATCAAATCCTGTTTTGGAATAAGAAGAGATCAGTGTGGAAATTATGAAAAAAGCGTAGGCCTTCCGGAGGGAGCCAAAAGCCCTTTCTGGTCGCTGTTTAGCACTTTTAAAAACAGTGCGGCACCCAAAACAATAGGCTGGCTGATCGTTTTGATTATAGCGGCTTGTTTGTTGTTTGGAAAGGAATATTCCCTGAGGCCTTTAGAGGATAAGCGAAGTACGGTACTTTTAGACAGCATAGCGGTGCTTTTGCTGGTTTGCGTCAGCCAGGCAGGGGTGACGATTGTTAACAGCGGGGATGCGGCAATGATCCGGCATTGTTTTTTAGTCAGTGCAAGCATGGATATTATGACCTATTTTGTATTTGCACAAATTGCGCATAGATTAAATATTTTTTAAACAGTTATACATGGGAATTATACAGAAAAGGGGTAAATCAATGGTAAAAAAGAGAACTACAGGGTATTTGCTGCAGGATGCAGGGCTGGTACTTTTGCTGTTATGCATTGGAGGGGCGGCGATTGCAGTAGGAAGTGTAGAAGAGGCAATGAAGAATGAATTTGTCATAATGCTGATGGGAACTTTTTTTGCAATTTTATTGGCTGGGTTTAAGCTGACAGGTATTTCTGTTGTAGCCGGAGCCTTTGAAATATTATTGTATACGGCTTATAAGCTGTTTTCTTTTTTTACCTATTCAAAAGAAATAGAGCCGGTCTGCTATGTGTGGGTGATTCTTCCCCTTTTGTCTGTAGGGGCAATGGTAGCATTTACATATGGCAGCCATCAGACGGAATTGGAAAATGATGTATTAAAAGAACAGGTGGAGGAACTGGTTTTAGTAAATTCCTTAACTGGACTATACAATTTGCGCAGCTTATACATTGATCTTCAAAAGCAGGTAGCTTATTCCGAGAGAAATCATATGATAGTTTCATTGATGATTGTAAAACTCAGATTTGGCGAGGAACTTAAAAGGGTTCTTTCAAGAAGAAATTATGAAGCTTTGATTCAGAGGATGGCAGTGATAATCACGGATGCTGTCCGGTTGGAAGATCGAACCTACTCTTTGGATAATGATGGCATGGTGGGGGTTATTTTGACCTGTGATCAGGAAAACAGCAAATTTGTGCGGGACAGGATTCGTGCAAATCTGGAGAAAAAAGATGCATTTGCAGGTATTGTGGAAAGAGCAATCAGAGTAGAAGCAAAAATTGCCTGTTTGGAATATGATGAGGAAAAATACGGTTCGGATATGATTTTATTTAAACAGAAGGTGGAAAATGAACTGCAATATGATGTTTAAAAAAATAATAAGCTTTCTTTTATTCTTTTTTCTTATTTTTACACAGCCCCTTTGCGTAAATGCAAAAGAGGAAAGGAGCCTTCCAAGAGGGGAGGTATTGATCATATATTCAGATCATGCATCAAAGGAACAGATTGAAAATGTATTCCGTATTGTAGAAATATTGACTTATGAAGGGGTGCAGGCCACATTTGCGCCGGCATTAAAATGTGTGGGAAAGCTTGAGCGGTATGACAATATTATTTTATATGAGCTGGAGGTATATCCCCCGGAATTAATAGAGGAACTATGGAAAGTGGAGGGAAGCCGGAGGCTTTTGTTTGTGGGAAACTGTTTTTTGAAAAATTATTTGGATTATACTCTGCGCAGTACAGCCTATGAATGTTATGAGGGGGAGGCAGGAACTGTTGTTTATGAGTTTGAAGCTTTTCAGCAAAAGCAGTCATTGGCGGTAATAGAAGAACCCGTATTTTTAAAAAACTATGAGTACCAGTCCGGTAAGGTGTTAGTGGGAGCTTTGGAAAAATATTTTTGTGCCAGTCAGGGAAGGATTACTCATATCAGTGTCAGTGATTTGAACAATTCATTGGTGCTGTCTGCTTTTGTGAAAGAGCTTTCCCTGTGGAGAAAAGAAAATGAGCAGAACTGTGTTGAGTATTATGTTATAGACAAGGTTTATCCCTTCCAAAATCCTGCCAAGCTGTTGGAAGTTGTTCAGGAAATACAGGAGAAAGATGCTTTTTTCATTATTTCGGTGATGCCTGTTTATAACCATGAAGATTATCCTGCCATGCAGCAGTTTTGTGAGGTTTTGAAATACGCACAGGATAACGGAGGCATGATTTTTCTTTATGCACCTGTCAATCAAATGGATTCTTTTGATGTGGATTTGGTAAACGAATATCTTTCGCTGGCGATAAGTGCATATGTAAAGCAGGGGGTTTACCCAATGGGGCTTCAGGTTCCCAAAAACTGGATCAGAAATAATGATACGGTGGAGATAATGAGCAGGTTTAAAACAATTATGGTATCGGAAAATGTGGATGACTGGATAGAAGAAGACTGGAGCAGGGTAAATGGAAATCTGGTTTATCAAAATGATCATCAATGGATTGCACATGCAAATACAATTGATCAGGAGGGAGATAACAGCATTTCAGTTTATAATTCCTTTATGCTTTCCAAAGATTTATGGGATGCATCTCATAGTTTTTACACAAATACGGATACTATGGTGTATAAGAATGGACAGATTTATTTAAACGGTATTCCAATGGATAAAACTTATGTGCCTGCTGAAAGGGAAACGGATTTTTCCTATAAGAGGAATCAGCTCCAAAGGTTTTCAAGGGATTTGACTAATGAAAATCATAAACTGCTTGTGGCAGTAGTAATTGTAGCTTTACTATTTATTGCTTTTATCATTGTGGCAAGACGAAACAACCGCAGTCGTTTTTTCTATGAGGATGAAGAAGATATGGATGAATATTGGGAAAACAAAAGATAAGGAGCTAATGTATGTCAATTGCAGATTGTTTGTCCCTTTATGCCATAGCGGCTATTTGGGGACTGATGTTTTTAAATATTTTTTTATCTATTGGTGGATTTATATACATGATAAAGGTAAACAAACAGGAAAGGTTAAATTTTACCAGACAGCAGGGAGAAAAAAGAAATTCTTCAGAATATCCTATGGTCAGTATCATGGTTCCTGCCCATAATGAAAGTATTGTAATCCGAAAAACGGTATTGGCGCTTCTTGATTTTGATTATCCAAAAGACAGATATGAAATTATTGTGATCAATGATAATTCCTCGGATTGTTCGGCGGATGTTCTTAAGGAAATTCAAAAAAAGAATCCGGCGCGGAAACTGATCGTGATAAATACGGATAATATCATGGGAGGAAAAGGAAAGTCCAACGCACTGAACATTGCTTTGTCAGTGGCCAAGGGAACTGTGATCGCAATTTATGACGCAGACAATACACCGGCATCAGATGCGCTTAGAATTCTGGTGGAAAATCTTATGAAAGATGACAAGTTAGGAGCAGTGATTGGAAAATTCAGGACAAGAAACCGGAACGCGTCCCTGCTTACCCGTTTTGTCAATATTGAAACCCTGGCTTATCAATGCATGAATCAGGCAGGACGATATTTTTTCTTTAAACTGTGCACCATACCCGGCACCAATTATGTGATAAGGAGAAATATTATTGATGAGATGGGAGGTTGGGATACCAAGGCACTTTCAGAGGATACGGAGATCAGCTTCCGCCTGTACCGGATGGGATATTATATTAAATTTATGCCTCTTGCAGTTACCTGGGAACAGGAGCCGCAGAAGCTAAAGCAGTGGTTTAAACAAAGAACCAGGTGGGCAAAGGGAAATCTTTATGTGCTGATTAAGAACTTCAAATATGCCTTTGATCCGCAGGCAGGACCTATGCGTCTGGATGTTTTTTATTATGCATTGGTGTATGTATTGATGTTAACATCGCTGATTTGTTCAGATACAATATTTATTCTTGGAATTTTAGGGCTATGTCATGTGACCTTAGGGGGATTTTCAACGCTGCTCTGGGCAATGGCAGTTTTACTGTTTGTTTTAAATGTATTGATTACGCTTTCGGTAGAAAAAAATGAATTTAATGGGGAAAGCGCACTGCTCATACTGCTGATGTTGTTTACCTATTCAAAAATGTGGGTGGCAGTGGTGATAAAGGCAGTCTGGCTAAGTATTCAGGATGCGGTTTTTGATAAAGAAGTGGTTTGGGATAAAACGGAACGTTTTGAAGAGTCGCAGCCGCAGGATAGAAAGAAAAAGGGGAAAAAGGCATGAAGAGGATATTAATGACAAGAATGATCACAGGAATCTTACTTATGGCATTATTTTTTGGATTAATGCCCGTAAGTCCGGTTATAGCGGCACCAAAGGAAGAAAATAAAGAAAGTACTCTGGATGCTTTAGATGCAGCAGGAGAGGAAGAGCCGGAAACAGAAGATCCGGAAGAAAATGCGCCTGAGAAAATAAGGCCGGAATATGAAGAAACTTCCTACATAAAGGATATCTTTTTTTCACAGACAACTATGCAGGGGATTTATTCTAACTGTGGAGTATATTTTTATGTGCCGGAATATTGGGAGACAAAATATTTGTATGCAGAGCTTGAATATCGGGTGAGCCAAATCATTTCAGAGGCCGGTTCCACCCTGACATTTTACTTAAATCAATTTCCTGTCAGTTCCTGTGAAGTTGTCTATGAAGGAGGAGATAGTCAGATTGCATATGTAAAGATTCCTGTGGAACTGGTTCAGAAAGGGTATAATTCCTTTATGATTATGGCTTACTCCAGCCCCAACGGAAGCTGTACCGATGCTTTTTCCAGTGCAAACTGGCTTTCTGTTTTAGAAACTTCTCATATCCGGTGCGGATATGAGGTGAATGTAAAGGAGAAAAAAATTGCAAATTATCCTTACCCCTTTCTTTCCACGATAAATGAAACAGGAGAAGGATTGGTTATTGCAGTTTCGGATAGTGCGGAAAATGAGGAAGTGGCGGCAGCAATGAATCTGATGGCAGATTTAAGCAGTCAGACTTCAAAGTATAATTCCATTCAGGTATCACTCCTGTCAGATATTAATCAGATGAAGAAAAGCAGCACTATTTTAGTCTCAAGGTATGAGAATCTTCCGGCTGATTATCAGAAAATGGTAACAGACACAAATGGAATAGAGAATCAGGGAGTTGTGGTACTTACAGAGGATGCGGATGGGGCGCCGCTTCTTATCATTACATCAGAAGATGGGAAATGCCTGATGGAAGCGGTCTATATGCTTATGGATGAAAGCAGGGTATCTCAGGAAACAGGATATATGGCAAGAGTCATGGCAGGAAGTGCACAGCTGGCAGCAAGTGTAAATCCGGACGATCAAATGTCGGCAAGAAATTATACTTTAGAGGAACTGGTTGGAGGCGGCCTGGAGTTTGTGGGGCTTTTTCATAAGGAGCAGATAATTTACCTTCCATTTTCAGAGGACTATTACTTATCGGAACAAGGAAAGATTTCACTTCAGTTCAGATACAGCGATAATCTGGACTTTAATAAGTCAATGGTTTCCGTTTATTTGGGAGATATCCCCATAGGCAGTAAAAAGCTGGATAGAGAAAATGCGCAGCAAGATGAGCTTACAGTCACAATACCCAAGGATTTGGCTGGTACAGCAGCAGGTTCCATTAAAATTAGTTTTGATTTGGAGCTGGAAGATATGACATGCAGTTTTAAGCAGGATCAGATGCCCTGGGCGTATGTATCTGAAAAGTCTCAGTTTTATCTGCCTGTATCCAGTGATTTTAATTTGTCATTTGATGCAATGCCGCTGCCTTTTAGAAAAGATGGAAAGTTTAATAATGTACTTCTTGTTATTTCTGACAGGCCAACCAGCAGAGAATTGGATCTTTACGGGCAGATAGTAGGAATGTATGGAGCCGGAGTGGAGCCTTATGGAGGGTTTTATGTAAAAAGGGCAAAGGAACTTTCAGACAGTGACGGAGATTTTAACATTATAACTGCAGGAACTTATGAAAGTAACACTTACTTAAAGGCAATTAATGATAAATTATATTTTTCCTATAGCAGCGGGGGAAAAGGATTTGAAAGCAATGAGCAATTAATTTTATCAGGCAGTTATTCGGAAAATATTGCAATTATGCAGCTTTTGGAATCACCCTACGCCTCGGGACGGGCAGTTCTGGCATTGACGGGCGCTACACAGGAAACCTTAAACTATGCACAGGAAATCATGAGAGATGAAAAGCTGCGCTATAGTTTAAGCAAGGACTGTGTGATTATAGATAAAGATCTGGCAGTCAGGAGTTTTCGATTCCTCACGGATGCACAGAGAGGAGAAGTGCCTACTTTAGCGCAGACACTGGATCAGAACAAGAAGTCGGTTTTATTTACAATCGTGGCAACCTCTGTGATGCTGATGCTGTTGATTGCTGTTATTATTATTTTGCTCCGCATTAAAATGTATCACAAGAAAAGGGATGAAGATTAAATGAAAAAGATAATGATAGTTTTTGGAACCAGGCCGGAAGCGATTAAAATGTGTCCCCTGGTTAAGGAACTTAAAAACCATAGTGAATTTCAGGTAGTCTGCTGCGTAACTGGACAGCACCGCCAGATGTTAGAGCAGGTGCTTGAGGCATTTCACATTGTGCCGGAATATGATCTGGCAATTATGAAGGAAAGACAGACTCTCTTTGATGTGACGGAAAATGTGCTGAAAGGAATGGAAGAGGTGCTGAAAAAAGAGCAGCCGGATATTGTGCTGGTGCATGGAGACACTACCACCACCTTTGCTACATCTTTGGCAGCTTTTTATCTGAGAATTATGGTGGGGCATGTGGAAGCCGGACTTAGAACTTACCGGCTGGATTCGCCTTTTCCGGAGGAATTTAACAGACAAGGCGTAGGGATTTTGGCAAATTATCATTTTGCACCCACAAAGAAAGCAAAGGATAATCTGGTAAAAGAAGGAAAAGATAAAACACGAATTTTTGTTACGGGAAATACCGTGATTGATGCATTGCAGACTACAATTAAAGATGATTATTCTCATCCTGTCTTAAAATGGGCCAAAAACAGCAGACTGATTCTTTTAACTGCCCACAGACGGGAAAACTTAGGAGAGCCTTTGTTTCATATTTTTGAAGGCATTCGGCAGACAATGGAAGAAATAGAAGACATTAAGATCGTGTATCCAATTCACATGAACCCAGTGGTATGGGACACTGCCAAAAAGGTTTTTGGAGATCATGACAGGATCAAACTTATAGAGCCATTAGATGTACTGGATTTTCATAATTTTATGAACCACGCTTATCTGATACTGACTGACAGCGGTGGAATTCAGGAGGAAGCGCCTTCTCTTGGAAAGCCGGTTTTGGTTATGCGTGACACTACGGAACGCCCGGAGGGAGTTGAAGCTGGTACTTTAAAGCTGGTAGGGACGGACAGGGAAGTCATACACAGAGAATTTTCAAGACTTTTAAATGACAGGGCAGCCTATGAAGTCATGAGCAGGGCATCCAATCCTTACGGTGACGGAACCGCCTGCAGGCAGATTGCGGAAATATTGAAAAAGAACCTGTAGGCAGATAAGGAAGATGGCGGGGGGAGCATAGCCATGAAATTAAAGAAAAACTGGTTTTATTTTTTAACTGTATTATTTGCAGTTATGGGAATGCTATATATTTTTGCTTATAGCTTTGTTTCCCTTGCAAAAAATTTCAGAAACGGATATCTTATGCAGGGAGGTGTTTTTCTTGTTCTTCTGGGTATTTGGCTGTTTCTTCACTTAGCTGTTGCAGCAGGGCGGAGATTTAAGCTGGAGGAAAAACTATCCCGGGACAAAGCATGGGTAAGATGGGCAGAAGCGGTTATTGTTACAGTAGTGCTTGTGCTGGCAGTAGGAATCAGACTATGGATGATTGGGCAGATGCCCCAGGTTTATCTGCAGGAGCATAAGGATTATTATGACATTGCCCTGGCGCTCTTTCAGGATTCTTCTTTGCAGTCAAACAGCAGGTACTGCGATTTGATCGCAGATTCACCCAGTATTATGGGATACAGTTATCTGTTGATGAAAGCATTTAAGGTGTGGGGGGAAGGAATAAAGGCCGGGAGATATTTGAATGTAATTTTTGCAGCAGGGGGGGCATTTACTTCATATAAAATTGCAAGAAAAACAGGCGGCAGGATGGCAGGAATTACAGCATTGCTTTTGTGTGCGTTTTGGCCATCCCGTATTCTTGCCGTGAATATTCTTTCCGGTGAGCATGCTTTTTTATTTCTGGTACTTTTGTGTATATGGATTTTTTTATCTTTAATTATGGATTATGATGAAGAAACGCCGGACGGAATGCAGGCAGTTTTGCTTTATATTGTTTTGGGAGTTTTCCTTGCAGTATCAGCAGCTATAAGTGCGCTTTCTGCTTTTTTGCTTTTGGCAATGCTGATATTTTTACTGCCCCGGCGTATGAAACTTCCTGCAAAGCCTGTAAATGATATTCCTCTTATGGTACGGGCGCTTAGATGGGGATGGATCAGATGTATTTTGATTTTAATTCCTTATGTAATTTCAGCAGTGGTAATTAGCAGTAATATTGAACTTACCATTGACCGGGATGTTTCTTTTAGCAAAATAGCCTGTGGAAGCAGTCTGATGGAGGAGATGAATGAAAATTTCATTGAGGAAAAAAGTTCAAAAAAACTTAAATTTTTTGCAGACAGGTTTATTAAATTAATTGAAAATGATGATTCAGATATTGAGGACTGTAAAACACTTTTAGAGACACAGGAAAGCATGTCAAGAGAGCAAAAGGATTATTTTGACAGGATAAGCGCTTTCAATCAGGCTGTCTATACTGCAACTGCATTCCTATCCCTGTTATGCCTTTTCTTTCTGTTATATAAAGAAGCAAGTCCGGCTTTTCTGTTAGTGCTGCTGCTTCTCATACTTGGAGCAACAAGTTTTTTCACGGGAACGGAAAGTGAATTTCAGTTTATGATGCCTCAAATTTTTATTTTGTTTGGAGCTGCGGCTATTGGGTATACTTTTGGAGAAGGATGGAGAACTGCAGTCCGGTTTCAGGCAGATAAAGAATTGCAGGAAAAGGACGAGCAGATGGAAGCCTTTAAACTGCAATTGTTCAGGCAGGAGGAAGAAAAGCTGGCTGAACTACGAAAGGAGGCTTACGCCAATGTTTTTGACATGAAAAAAGCATTGCAGGAAGGCCATGTGATTATGACGGTTTCGGAGATTTATGGAAAGGAAGAAGAAAGCAGCAGAGGACAGATCACATATGAGCCGGCGCAAGAATATGAAGAAAGACCGGCAGAAGGAACTGGCGAAGGAAAAGCCGGAAGCAGTGTGGAAAGAGAAGATGGTTTAGATAAAGATGATTTTGACTGGCAATTTACCGAGGAAGAATTAAATAGTCTGGTAGATCAAAACTGGGCAGCAGTCAGGGAGCTTGTAGATAAGAAGAGTCAGGAAACATTAAATAATAGAAAGTGATATTTTTATGAAAAAATATTCCATAGTTAAGATAGAAAGAATACTGCGAATCATATTTTTAGTACTGGCGGTTGTTGCTGCTGCCGGAGTACTTATGCTGATCAAAGTGCAAAGTACCCGGCCTTACATGACGGAATCTATTGGACAGCAGGATATGGAAGAATATGACTGGGAAAAAGGACTGGCAGATTCCACTTACTGGCTGCCGGAAAACTGCAATTTGTATGAACCATTACCTGATATTTCTTTTGTGGATGATAAGAATAAGAGCCGTTTTATCAGTGAATGGAAAGGGAAAAACCTGGTGGTGGTTTTCTGGGCAAGCTGGTGCGGGGACTGCAGCAGGCAGATGACTCAGATGAGCCAGTATGAAAAACTTGCGGAAAAGTATGGAGAGGTTACATTTCTTTATATTAATAAAACAGATGGAAGCAGAGAGACTATAGAGACATCCAGGGAATATTTTGACACGCTTTCCCTGGAGGGAGAGCTGTATTATGATACTTCTTTGGGTGCTTATGACATGCTGGGGCTGCATAATATTCCTACAACTCTTTTTATCAATAAGGAAGGAAAAATTACAGCATGGTCCTCAAGTCAGATTGAAAAAGCAAGTATATTTGAGGCTCTTTTAAAAAATGCCGTGGCGGGAGGCTCTAAAACAACAGCAGAGTTTATTATTAACTATATGATGGATGGAGATGGGGGAATTCATTCTGCCTATGTGCCGGGAAGTCAGGTGAATATCAATTCAGAAGTGTTAAGTGAAAGTCAGGGACTTGGGCTTTTATATGCAGTAAGTGTACAAGATAAAGATTTGTTTGACAAAATATTAGGATATATCAAAGCGTTTTTGTGGAAGGAAGGACTGGCAGCATGGAGAATGGAGGATGGAAAGGCTGGCAGTGCCAATGCATTGATCGATGACCTTCGTATCTATAGAGCCCTTGTACAGGCTGATGATTTGTGGGGCGGTTATGAATCAGAAGTCCGGCTGTGTGAGAGGGCATTGGCAGAGCGGACAGTATCAGATGGAAGATTTGTGGACTTTTATGATTTCCAGAACAGACGATATGCATCCAGATTCACTTTGTGCTATGGGGATATGCAGGCCATGCAGCTTTTACTGGAAGGAACAGGGAGTACGGAAGTTGAAAAAGCGTATGAAAAAACTTTGGAATTGCTTGAGCGGGGACAGATCAGCAATGAATTTCCACTGTATTACAGTTGGTATAATTATGACAAAGAACAGTACGAGAAGGATGATTTAAACACTGCGGAAGCAATGATGACATTGCTTCATCTTGCAAGACAGGGAAAATTAAAGAACAATACCATTGAGTGGATAAGAATACAAATGGCGGGAGAAGGACTTAAAATGCGTTATTCTGTCAAGGGAGAAGTGGTCAGCGGATATAATCAGGAATCGACGGCAGTTTATGCGATTCTGGTAATGATCGCAGATGAAATAGGGGATGATGCATTAAGAGCACAGGCACTTAACAAAATGGAAAAAATGCATATTATTAATACAGAATTTCCCTATAATGGAGCCTACGGAATGGAGGATGGCAGCGGAATCACTTCCTTTGACCAGTTGATGCCCATGCTGGCATACCGGATACTGGAGAAGGGTTAAGAAAGTAGAAAATTTTTCTTTACATCTTTGAAAAAGTGGAATAGAATAGAGCATGTAAATACCGTGAACACGTTGACGAGAAGAGTAAGTTGTGAAATGCAGCAGAGAGGAACATCGGATTTTTGTCAGGTGGGAAGCCGACACTTAAATCTGTGCTGAAAATGTTCTTGCAGGAAGCTTCTGAAAACTAACTCCAAGTGGCCCCAATCCGGTCCGTATACCTACGTTACAGGTAAATGAGAGGTTTTCCGAAATAAATTCAGGAAAGCAAGCAGGGTGGAACCGCGTTTATTACGTCCCATGCATTACGAAAGTAGTGCATGGGGCTTTTTAAGTTTAATCACATGTATTTTTAGAAAGGAAGGTTAAATTAATGAAGATTACATTAAAAGATGGTTCTGTAAAAGAATATGACAGCGCCAGGAGTATTTATGAAATTGCAGCAGATATAAGCGAAGGGCTTGCAAGAGCTGCCTGTGCAGGGGAAGTGGATGGTGAAACAAAAGACTTAAGGACGTCAATTGATAAGGACTGTACCTTGAATATACTGACAGCCAATGATCCGGAAGGAGTAAGAGTAATAAGACATACCTGCTCCCATGTTATGGCAGAAGCGGTAAAGCGGATTTTTCCAGATGCAAAACTGGCAATTGGTCCCAGCATTGATACCGGATATTATTATGACTTTGAACATGCGCCTTTTTCCAGAGAGGATCTGGATAAGATTGAAGCTGAGATGAAGAAGATCATCAAGGAAGGAAATAAATTAGAACGATTTACCCTGCCCAGAGATGAGGCCGTTAAGTTTATGGAAGAAAAGGGCGAGCCTTATAAGGTGGAACTGATCAGAGATCTTCCTGAGGATGCGGAAATTTCTTTTTACAGTCAGGGAGTATTTACAGATCTTTGTGCAGGACCGCACCTGATGAGTACCAAGGGGATCAAGGCATTTAAACTGACTTCTTCCTCAGGGGCATACTGGAGGGGAAAATCAGAAAATGCCATGCTTCAGAGAATTTATGGCACCGCCTTTAACAAAAAAGAAGAACTGGCAGAGTATCTGGAATATTTGGAAAACATTAAACTCCGCGATCACAATAAGCTGGGGCGTGAGATGGAACTTTTTACAACAGTGGATGTGATCGGACAGGGGCTTCCCCTTTTGATGCCCAAGGGTACAAAAATGGTGCAGACACTGCAGCGCTGGATTGAGGATCTGGAGGATAATGAGTGGGGGTATGTGAGAACCAAAACCCCCCTTATGGCAAAAAGCGATTTATATAAGATTTCCGGCCACTGGGATCATTACAAGGATGGTATGTTTGTACTTGGGGATGAGGAAAAGGATAAAGAGGTATTTGCACTGCGTCCTATGACCTGCCCTTTCCAGTATTATGTATATAAGGCAACACAGCATTCCTACAGGGATCTTCCAATCCGTTATGGAGAAACGTCTACGTTATTTAGAAATGAGGATTCCGGTGAGATGCACGGACTGACCAGAGTACGCCAGTTTACCATTTCAGAGGGACATTTGATTGTGCGTCCTGACCAGATGGTAGAGGAATTTAAGGGCTGTATTGCACTGGCGAAACATATAATGACTACTTTAGGCTTACAGGATGATATTACATGGCACCTTTCCAAGTGGGATCCTGAGAATAAGGAAAAATACATTGGGGAGCCGGAGGTTTGGAATGAGACGGAGCAGCATATCAGGGATATTTTAATTGAACTGGAGCTTCCTTTTGTGGAGGATGTGGGCGAAGCTGCCTTTTATGGCCCTAAGGTGGATATTAACGCAAAGAACGTATATGGAAAAGAAGATACCATGATTACCGTTCAGTGGGATGCACTTCTTGCAGAGCAGTTTGATATGTATTTCATTGATCAAAATGGAGAAAAGGTACGTCCGTATATTATTCACAGAACTTCTATGGGCTGCTATGAGAGAACCTTAGCATGGCTGATTGAAAAGTACGAAGGAAAATTCCCTACCTGGCTTTGCCCGGTACAGGTAAAGGTACTTCCAATTTCTGAAAAGTACGAGGCCTATGCAGAAAAAGTCGGGACAGAGCTTAAGAAAAACGGAATTTTAGTTGAAGTAGATAACCGTTCTGAGAAGATCGGCTTTAAGATTCGTGAAGCAAGACTTGCCAAGCTGCCTTATATGCTGGTAGTAGGACAGCAGGAGGAAGCGGATGGAACCGTATCTGTAAGAAGCCGGTTTGCCGGAGATGAAGGCGTAAAGTCTCTGGATGATTTTATTGCGCAGATTTGTAAGGAGATCAGAACAAAAGAAATTCGCAAAGAAGTAGTGCAGGAAGAAAAGAGGTAAGAATGAAGCAGAGGCTGAAGTGGGATAATACGATAGGAATCCTTTTATGGGCAGTAGGCATTGTCCTTTTAAGTGTTTCTGTATTTTTAAGCTTTAGCGGTGATATCTGGTATGATGAACTTTTTACTATGGGGCTGGTAAAACAGCCCCTTGGTAAATTAATCTCCATGACTGCCAGAGATGTGCATCCACCTTTTTATTATTTACTTTTAAAATTATTTTTACTGCCATTAAATGGAATGGGCGCCGGTTTGTATGCACAGACAGCGGCGGCAAAGCTGTTTTCCGTACTGCCCTTCTTTTTCTGTCTGCTTTATGGCATTACAAAGGTGAGAAAAAACTTTGGAATGCTTACCGCCGGTCTTTTTAGTTTTCTACTTCTGTCTATGCCGCAGATAGCAGGATATACGGTAGAAATAAGAATGTATGGCTGGGGGCTTTTCTTTGTTACAGCGGGAATGCTTCATGCCTATGAATTAACAAAAGAAGAGGGGAATGAGCCTGGGGAGGCAAAAGGGGAACTAGATTTATTTGGGAACTTTCATAAAGGCGGCTTTTCTAACTGGATTTTTTTTACAATTTATTCGCTGGCGGCCTGCTATACCCATTACTTTGCCTGTGTGGCTGCCTGTATGATTTATGTATATTTACTGGCGGCATTTTTGCAGCAGCATAAGTTGAAAAAAAAGATAAAAGCATATTTGTTAAGTGGATTATGCTGTGTGGCAGGCTATCTTCCCTGGATTATATCTGCGGTGAGATTTCAGGTGGGACAGGTAAGCAGCAGTTATTGGATACAGCCTTTATCCTGGCGGACTTTAGGAGGATGCGTTAAATTTTTATTTACCCCTTCCTTTGCAAATGAAAAGCTGAATGTTTTTCTGGCAGTGGTTTTATTTTTACTTTATGGTATTTTACTGACGAGCTGTTTATGGAGATTGAAAAAGAGACAGGAAAAGGGAGAAAGCAGGGAAATCATGTTTCTCACAGGGTGCATTTTTCTTCTTGCCGGAAGTGTCGGATTTGGTTTTTTGGTTTCTTTTTTGCTCCGCCCTATATTTGTGTACCGCTACATGATTCCGACAGCAGGAGTGTTTTGGCTGGCATTTTCCCTGTTATATACAAAACTGAAAGAAAAGAAATATTTGTTTTTTCCCATTCTTTTTCTCCTGCTGGTCATAGGAGGCAGAAATTACCGTGCTTTTTACGGAGAAGAAATGTGGAAAAGGCTTCAGATGAATGAATTTCAAAAAGCAGTGGAACAAATAAAAGAAGATGATATTTTAATTTTTAACTTTGACCAGATGCAGGCGGTGGCAGCTTATTATTTAGACAATGAATCTTTTCTCTGGTATGGAAAACCGGAAACTTTGTTTCAGGAAATGTATCCTCAGATTCATCCATTGGTGGAGGATGAATTTTCAGATGAGGCAGGAATCCGCAGAATGAAGGAACTGCTTTCAGAACATGGACAGCTCTGGTTTTTGGGAAGCGGGAATGCAAGGGATGAAATCATTCAAAAATGGGAAGCGGCAGGCATGAATGTGGAAGAGACAGCCAGTGTGATGGTAGAAAGATACTGGTTTAATTTATACAAAATAAAGTGAATAGACAAAAGCAGAGACAGCCATACTAAATACTGTCATAATATGAAGGAGGTATGAAGATGGCAAATTTAAAGTGTTCTGTGGAAAACTGTTCCTATAACGAAAGCAAATACTGTTGTAAGGGCGACATTATGGTAGGTGGAAAACATGCCTGCTGCGAGGACGATACCTGTTGTGAAAGCTTTCAGCAGGAGGGAAGAGACCGATATACCAGTTCATTGGAGCATCCCAGTAAAACAATCAGTATTGACTGTGAAGCATCCAATTGTCTGTACAATAGGAATTATAAATGCGTTGCAGATCATGTGGACATAAAAGGCTGCGGCGCTTGTGACTGTAGAGAAACAGCCTGTGCCACATTTAAGGAGAGATAAGAAAAATCCCTGCTGCCAGTAACTTTTCCCTAAAAGGCAGCGGGGATTTTTTGAAGGAAGGACTTGTTTTATACAGGGAATTGTGGTTAAATAAATGTTAGCTGACATTTTTGAAAGAGGTAGCAGCAGAAGGTTGTTTAATTATGAAAAAGAAGGTTATTTTTGCAGTTCTTGCAGCATTTTTTTTGTCAGGCTGTGGGAAGGAAGCAATTACAGTTGCAGGCATCCAGTCAGAAGATGGACAGACATCACAGTACATAGAAATGCAGGAGTTTGAAATTAAGGAACAGGTGCAGGAAATTGACAGAGAGGAAGCAAGCTATTGCGTTGTGCTGATTCCGGCAAGTTATCAGGAATCTCAGGAAGTGCCGGGAATGTATGTTCATAACAGGAGTCCATTAGATTCTTCCAACATCTATTACACGGTTTCAGAAGGCAGCGATGAGGGAATGGTATCCACCGAACTGACTAAGGAAACTTATGAAAAGACACTGGAAGAGGCTTATAAAGAAGCTGGGCAGGACGTGGATCTGGTGATTGAATCATTTGAAGAGATTGATATGGAAGGTGTTCCAGGCTATAAGATCAGAAGCGCCTGCCAGATTGAAGAGGAAAAGATAGAACAATTAACTTATTTGATTTTGGCACAGGATACTTATACCATTACATACAGCCAGATGTCAGATGATGAATTGATGGCAGACTTTGTAATTTCAGATGGAGAAATACGTCTTGTAAGGGAAGATGAAGTCAGTCTTGCACAGAAGGAGCCATAATAGTTGAAGAAATGTTTAGGAAGCTTAAGTTTTCGGGAAGCCCGGTCGAAAACTTAAGTTTTTTTTGTCACAAAGACAAAATAATATTGTCTAATTAAATAGGAGAGTAAAAGATTGAAAATTGAAATTTTCAATCTATGTATTTGGGCCTATTCCCACATGGGAAGGGCCCATGCGGGAAAGGCATGGGTATAACTATGAATAAAAAAACAAATGAAGAATTACAGGCTTTGATTGAAAAAGCCGTGACAGGGGATAAAAAAGCCCTTGAACTGCTTATTGCAGATGTACAGGACATTGTATTTAACTTATCACTACGGATGCTTGGTACATTTGCAGATGCGGAGGATGCCACGCAGGACATTCTATTAAAAATGATTACACATTTGTCATCTTTTAGAGGTGAGAGCTCATTTACAACGTGGGTATACAGTATTGCGGCTAACCATTTAAAAAATTATAAAAAGCATATGTTTGCCCAATATCCGTTGAGCTTTGAGTATTATGGAGATGACATAGAAAAGGGGAAAATACAGGATGTGCCGGATTTAACGCAGAATGTGGAAAGGGATATATTGGCGGAAGAGCTGAAAATGTCCTGTACCAATGTGATGCTGCAATGTCTTGATGTAGAAAGCAGATGTATTTTTATATTGGGCACCATGTTTAAGATTGACAGCCGCATTGCCGGGGATATTTTGGGAATAACTCCGGAAGCATATCGACAGCGGCTTTCCCGGGTACGGAAAAAAATGGCAGACTTTCTTGAACAGTATTGTGGAGAATATGGCAGCGGCAGATGTAAGTGTAAAGACAGGGTGAATTATGCAATTCAAAATCATAGGATAAATCCGCTGCATCTGGATTACACAACAGCCGCAGAAATTCCTGATAAGACTATGCTGGATGTGAAAAAAGCGATGGAAGATATTGACGATTTATCACAGGATTTTTCATTCTGTAAGCCTTACCAGTCTCCTGAACGGACGAAACATCTGATACGGGAGTTATTAGATTCCACACAGCTTGCCATTATTCGAAACTTGTAAAGGAGATGAAAGATTATGAATACACAGTTTATTATGGATTATTTACTGGCATTGGATATGAATAATAACCGGGAATGGTATCATGCAAATAAGGCCGAATACAAAAAAGCAAATATGGAATTTGAAGGGTTGCTGCAGGATTTGATCATAGAAATTGGAAAGTTTGACAGCAGTATTTTACATAATAATCCGAAAGACTTAACCTTTAAGATTGTAAGGGACACCCGCTTCAGCCATGACAAATCACCTTATAATCCTGCGTTTCGTGCCCATATTTCTTCGAAAGGGAAGCTGCCTGTACCTGTGGGATATTATCTTATGATAAAGCCTGGCAATCAATCTTTTTTAGGTGGTGGTTTATTTGCGGATATGTTTAAGGATGCAACAACGATGATACGGGACTATATTGTCCAAAATGGTGAAGAATGGGAAAAGATTATCCATGAGACCGGATTTAAAAAATACTTTACTGTAAAGGGGACGACATTAAAGAATGTTCCCGGGGGATATGAAAAAGAACATCCGCAGGCAGAATATTTAAAATTTAAGAGCTGGTACCTGGAATATCCTATAAAAGATGAAGAATTGAACAATGCAGAAGCGTTTATTGCAAAAGCAACAGAGATTTTCCGAATTATGAAACCCTTTAACGATTATTTAAACAAGGCGCTTGTGGGTTTTCAGATGCCTACAAGATAATGTGATATGAATAAATAAGGGCAAAAAAGAGCTTAAGTTTTTGAAAATTTCAGTCAAAAACTTAAGCTCTTTTAATTTCCACAGTTATTAAAAAACAATTAGAGATATGACAACTATATAAATGGAAATGAATTATTTGAAAAGGAACAAAACAATATATTGTACGACATTCATAAAAAAACAGCATAATAATAGTGAAAAATGGACAAAAAATATAAACTATATTGACAATATATTTTTTTTAATTTATAGTTGTCATATCACCTTACAAATTAAAAAATAATCACATGTTGAAAAAAAGAACAAAAAGTATGAAGGAGAAGCATTATGGCAGGATTTAATGACAATGCCGGCGGTGGAGATCTGAGCAAGGTTACAAAAGAGGTCTGGAAGAACAACTGCTTTCCTGAATGGGGAAGATGGCTTAATGACGAAATTGAAGATACGATAGTGCCGGAGAATAATTTTGCAATGTGGTGGCTGGGGTGTACCGGAATCTGGCTGAAAACCCCTGGTGATGCCAATATCTGTATTGATTTGTGGCTGGGGACAGGAAAAAGAAGTAAAAGGGACTGGGATTTTCCATATAGCCAGGGGAAAAAATTCCAGATGTACCGTATGAATGGAGGGCCTAGTTATCAGCCAAACACTAGAACAGTTCCTATGGTAATTGATCCTTATGAAATTAAAAAAATTGATGCGGTACTGTCTACCCATTTTCACCGGGATCATATTGATCAGTATGTGGCGGCTGCAATTTGCCAGAATTTTGAGGATGTTCCTTTTATCGGTCCGAAATTCAGTTGTGATATATGGAGAGAATGGGGTGTGCCGGAAGAAAGAATCAGGGAAATCAGACCAGGAGATGAAATCTGCATTAAAGATATGAAAATCACTGCGGTGGATTCTTTTGACAGAACAGCACTGATTACCTGTCCTGCACCAGAAGACAGCAAAGGTATTTGTCCCACTGATATGGATGACCGGGCAGTAAATTATGTGATTGAGACGCCGGGAGGAACCCTGTATCACAGTGGAGATTCTCATTTTTCCAATGGCTATTTTGAGCATGGAAAAAGGTATAAGATTGATGTTGCACTTGCATCCTTTGGGGAAAATCCCCCGGGACTTACGGATAAGATGACATCTGCGGATGTGTTAAGAATGGCTGAAAATTTAAACACAAAAGTGGTAATTCCCTTTCATTATGACATATGGTGCAATATGCTGGCAGATCCTTCGGAGATCGAATATCTGTATCAGTTTAAAGAACCTCGATTGAATTACCAGTTTAAGGTATATATCTGGCAGGTAGGTGGACAATATATGTATCCGAGAGATAAAGACAGGAAACGCTTTATGTTTGACAGAGGGTTCCATGATGCGTTTACAGACGAACCGAACATTCCATTTAAAGCATTTTTATAAAAAACAAACAATACTACAAGGAGGAAGAAAATGAAAAAAAGATTTTTAGGGATTTTAATGGCGGCGGTTATGTGTATGGCAGCAGGGTGTGGAAGTAAAGAAGCTCCCGCCGAGGGGGATTTAGGTACACAGACTACGGAAACAGAGGAAGCAGATGCAGTCCAGGAAGAGGACACGCCACAGGAGGAAGCCGGGCAAGAGGAAGAAGCAGAAGACGGACAGGCATCCGTATGGGTTCCGGAGAAGGAAATCACTATTGTAGTGCCTTATGAAGCCGGAGGAAATACAGACATTCCTACAAGAATATTTGCCCAGTATATGAGCAAGTATTCGGATAAAGAAGTTGCCATTACAAACATTGTGGGAGCAGGCGGGCGTACCGGTGTAAAGGAAGTAATGAGTGCAGATCCGGACGGATATACCTTTGTTCTTCAGGCATCCGGTTTTGCAATGCAGAGCGCACTTGGAGTTGCTGACTTTACCTATGAGGATTTGGATGAAGTAGGATATTTCCTTGACTCATCTATGGCAATTGTGGTACGTGCTGATTCTTCATATGAAACTTTAGAGGATCTGATCGAAGCTGCAAAAGCTGCACCAGGTAATATTAAGATGGGTTCTGTTTCGGGCACCCTGCCGCTTTTTGGTTCACTTTATCTGGAAGAAAAGAACGGAATTACTTTTAACAATGTGGACTTAGATGGCGCAGCAAAGGCCACGGAACTTTTAGGAAGCAGAATAGAAACCTATATTGATGGCTTTGGCGCAGTAAAACAGTACATTGACAGTGGCGATTTCCGCTGTCTGGCAATTTTTTCCGATACAGCACCGGCTGGATATGAAGATATCCCTACATTGGGCAAACTTGGATATGATGGTTATGGATATTTGAAGCAGAATTTTGGTATTTGGGCGCCTAAAGGAACAGATCCGGCAGCAATTGCTTATGTCAACAATCTTTTAAAACAGGCGGCAGAAGATGAGGAATGTATTGCAGCATTAGAGGCAATCAGCTATGGCGCCTGCTATACAACACCAGAAGAACACACAGCAATATTGGAAGAAACTTATGCAGCTTTTGTAAAAGCAGCAGAAATGATTGTACAGTAAAAGGAGGGAGGCCTTCTAAGTGGGAGAAATATTTTTTCTGATAATTCTTGCAGCAGCAGGAGTCGGAATGTTTGGAATGTCATTTGGGTTTCAGGTCAGCCGGATAGATTCATCCGGCGGGCCTGCATTATTTCCCAGAATTGTAATTATAATTCTGCTTCTGTTTATTGCCATTCGAATTATAATGGTAAGCAAAAGCAAGGAGGAACTGGGTAAAAAATTTCATTTTCTGGAAATTTTTCAGGGCAGCAGGCTTATTTTCCTTTTGATGTTTCTGGGGTATGCGGTTTTGATGAAACCTCTCGGCTTCGTAATAAGCAGTAGTTTATTTTTGATTATTGCAGTGACTTTTTTATACAAAAAGCAATATGGAGAGAGAATAACAGTTAAAAAAGGGCTGATCTTATATCCGGTAATACTAATTTCAGTGGCGGTGCTCTATTATATTTTTGTAAATAAGCTGAATGTACTGCTGCCTGGCGGGATTATAAACTTCTAAAAACAAGTGCTTTGGAATGGAGGTAAAATGGATTTTTTAAATATTGTAGCAAACGTAATCAACCCACAATGCATTTTGCTGATTGTTGTGGGTGTAGTGATCGGGAATGTATTTGGCTGCATACCGGGCTTAAATGGGCCGATTGCGGTAGCATTAGTGCTTCCCATAACATTTACTCTTGATGTAATTCCTTCAATGGCGCTAATTATGGGAATTTATATGGGAAGTATTTCCGGAGGACTTGTTTCGGCAATTCTTTTGAAGATTCCCGGCACGGCAGCATCCGTTGCAACCACATTTGACGGATATCCCATGACGCAAAAAGGAAGAGCCACGGATGCCCTTTCTTATGGAGCATTTGCCTCTGTATTCGGCGGCTTGTTTAGTGCGATTGTCTTATTGCTGTTGGCCCCTGTGCTTTCAAAGATGGCCATTGGATTCGGCCCTTGGGAATACTTCGGCACAGCGGTTCTGGCATTAAGTCTTGTGTGCAGTCTGTTAAGCGGAAAAAGAATAAAAGCATTTATTGCAATGCTGGTGGGACTTTTGGTAAAAATGGTAGGCATGAGTCCGGTAGACAGTGTGGCAATACGCTACACCTTTGGCAATGCTATGTTGGAAAATGGATTTGATTTGGTGGTTATTATTATAGGAATATTTGCATTACCGGAAATTATCCATAACATAGGAAAAATAAATGAAAAAGTAACGCCGGCTAAAATTGAAAAACGTATCTTTTTTATACCAAAGCTTCATGAGATAAAAGAGAATTTTCTTGTAATGATTCAGGGAAGCATTATAGGAACGGTTATCGGTATTCTTCCGGGAATGGGAGGAGGAGCCGCAAGCCTGATTTCTTATGAGCAGGCAAAGAGAACTTCAAAACATCCGGAAAAGTTTGGTACAGGATATGAACCGGGAATCTTTTCCTGTGAAAGTGCAAACAATGCAACATCAGGCGGGGCCCTTGTGCCAATGCTGGCTCTTGGCGTTCCGGGAGATACGGTTACGGCCATTATTATGGGCGCGATTGCAATGCAGGGAATTACTGCAGGTCCTATGCTTAGTATGGGGCAGCCGGAATTGTTCAAAACAATAATTTTTATTGTCTTTGTGGCCAATATTGTAATGTATTTGTTTCAGATTTCCACGATACGTTTTATGGCACAGATTATTAAGGTGCCAAAGTATTTGTTATTTCCTATTATAGCAGTATTTTGTGCCATTGGCGTAATCAGTATAAGAAACAGTATGTTTGATTTGTTTTCCTTGTTCTTTTTTATTGTAATAGGATATGTTTTGGATAAAAATGGTTATCCCCTTTCTCCTTTTATTCTTGCCAGCGTGCTGGGAACAAGTGTAGAAACAAATTTAAGAAGAAGCATCATGTATTACAACTCTTTTGGAGGGTGTTTAAAGCAGATTTCCATTGGAACATTGTTTTTCGCCCTGGCGGTTGGCATACCTGCCATACTGGCGGTTTTAAATTTAGTACGGAAGAAGAAAGTGCCTGTTGAAGAAGGCAGACGGGAGCAGGGATGAAAAAAAAGATAATTGATCAGATTGATAAATGCTATAGTGTAAATGCACTTCAAATTGGAGAAGAAACACAGCTTATGTTTGCAGGAGAGGGAGATGGAAGCCTCAGCATTTATTCAGGAAAAGAATATGAGGAAAAGAAAGTTATATGGGAGGAAAAGGACGGACTTGGCGGAACCATGACGATTTGCACTGTAGAGGACAAGGAAGGATACTTTTTTGCCTCTACAGGATTCTTTACCATGATCCAGTCAGAGAACAGCGCTATTTATCTTATCCGGTACCGGGACAACACCTTTGAGAGGGTTAAGGTTTGCGATATTCCTTATTTACATAGATTTGATGTGGTTACATTAGGAAATATAAGGTACTTGATTGCATGTACCATTCATTCGGGCAAGACATCACCAGAGGATTGGTCAAATCCCGGTAAGCTGCTTGCAGCGGAGCTTCCTTTTGATCTGGATGGTGATGTAAATGTTACTCCTTTTGTACTAAAAGATGGGCTTGTTATGAATCATGGGTTTAACCGGATTTATGAAAATGGCGAAACAAAAGTTTTGATTGCAGCGAAAAATGGAGTGTTTAAGATTACTCCGCCCTTTGAATCCGGTGCAGAGTGGGAAATTGAGCAGGTTTTTGATTTTCCGGTCAGTGATGTGTGTGCATACGATTTGGATGGAGACGGGTGCCTTGAATATGGTATTTTAAGTCCTTTTCATGGCGATCATTTTTCTGTGTACAAAAAAGTTGACGGGATGGCAGTAAAGCTGTATGAACATGCAAAAGAGCTTGATTTTTATCATGCGGTCTATGCAGATACCTTTGAAGGACAGCCTTCCTTTATCATAGGAGCAAGAAAAAAGGATATGGATTTATACAGGGTATTTTATAATAAGGAACAGCAGGTTTATGAAACCGAACTGATTGAAACAGGTGCTGGTTCAAGTAATGCCCGAATTATCCATACGAAGGCAGGAGATATGATTCTGTCTGCCAACAGACAGAAGAATGAAGCTGCAATTTATACCCGCTAAAGAGCAGTATAATAGCGGAAAGTCAAAAAACCTGCCGCAAGCGGGAAAGAGACATTAGGAGGAAAACATCTTGGACTTAAAAGAGATGAAAAAGAAAGTATTTGAGGCAAACTTAGAACTTGTAAAAAGAAATCTTGTTATTTATACATGGGGAAATGTAAGTGTTATTGACAGGGAAAATAAGCTTGTAGTGATAAAACCCAGAGGAATTGCATACGAACTTCTTACACCGGAGGATATGTCAGTTACGGATCTGGAAGGAAATTTAGTGGAAGGAAAGCTGCTTCCTTCTGTGGATCTGGATATTCATCTGGCGCTGTATCAAAGATTTTCCGGCATAGGAGCAGTGGCACATACCCATTCCACTTATGCGGCGGCTTGGGCACAGGCAAGAAGAGATATTCCTGCTTATGGAACCACTCATGGAGATCATTTTTATGGGAATATTCCCTGCACAAGAGATTTGCAGTCTTGTGATGTGGAAGGAAACTATGAAAAAAATACAGGTAATATGATTGTTGACACATTTACAGAGCGCGGTATAGATCCTATGCAGGTATTTGGCGTACTTGCTGCAGGGCATGGTCCTTTTACCTGGGGGACAGATGCGCAGGCAGCAGTGGAAAACAGTGTAATTTTAGAGGAACTGGCTAAAATGGCATATCTGACTGAAATGATTGCAGTACAGCCAAAATCTTTGGAGCAGTTTGTTCTGGATAAACATTTCCACAGAAAGCATGGAGCAGATTCTTATTTTTATCAGTCCAAGTAAAATAAGTGCAGAGGAATTTAATTTGAGTGCCCGTAAAGGCGGGCAGATGGGAGTAAGGTTGAAAACATCAGTATCACTTTCGGTTTTTGAAAGGCCCCAGGGAATGCCTGCGTTGTTTTCAGGGGGAACAGAAAAAAATATTAAGCGGATTAAGGAATTGGGATATGACGGGGTGGATCTGTTTGTTCGTGATCCATTTGATAAGACAACTCAAAAAACCTTGCAGCTGCTTAGGCACTACCAGCTTGGAATTGGGGCAATTATGCCTGCGGCGCTGGCAGGGGAAGGGTTATTTCTGGGAGATATAAATTCTGAAATCAGAAAGGAAGCGGTACAGAGAATCGGAGAAATCATACACCTTGCAGGAGAGACAGATGGTATGGTATCGCTGGGACTTGTTCGGGGCAATAAACTGCCAGGAGAACCGTTAGAAGCCTTTGAAGAACGGTTTTCGGCATCCTGCCGGGAGCTTTTAGACCTTGCGCGGCCTTTGGGCGTTGCACTTCTTATTGAGCCTATCAATCGTTATGAAATTAATACAATTAATTCGGTAAGGGAAGGAATGGACTTTCTAAAAAGAACCGGACTTCCAATGTATCTGATGCTGGACACTTTTCATATGAATATTGAGGACGTGGATATAGGCAGTGAACTGTTAAATGCACTGCCCTTTACAAAACATATTCATTTTCTGGATTCTAACCGCCTGGCGCCTTCTATGGGGCATTTGGATATGGAAGCCTATTACCATATGCTGAATAAGGCAGGATATGAAGGATATCTTTGTCTGGAGGCACTGGCAGATAAGGTGTTTCCGGATGAGTGCGCAGTGTGCGGCGCAGAATTTTTCAAATTGATGAGGCGGAAAAAGAGCGTATGTCAGGAATGAACATAGGAGAAAAAAGGATGTTTACAAAGTTGAATGATAAAGAATTATACAGTATGTCAAATCAAATAAGGCAGCTTGTGGTGGAGGCAGTTTATTGTGCCCAAAGCGGCCATCCGGGAGGCTCCTTATCCATATGTGATATTTTGGCGGTTTTATTTTTTAAGCAGATGAAGGTGGATCCTTCCCATATGGAAGATGAAAACAGGGATCGGTTTGTGCTTTCCAAAGGCCATGCAGCACCGGCTTATTATGCGGCTCTTGCTCTTCGTGGTTTTTTTGAAAAGGAGGAACTAAAAAAATTGCGGAGGATTGACAGTTTTCTTCAGGGACATCCAAGCAGGGACAAAATTCCGGGAGTGGATATGTCTACCGGCTCCCTTGGCCAGGGGCTTTCGGCAGCTAATGGAATGGCAATGGCTGCAAAAGCAGACAAAAAGGATTACAGAGTATACTGTATTTGCGGAGATGGGGAACTTCAGGAAGGACAGATATGGGAAGCGGCAATGACTGCGGCTCATTACAAATTGGACAATCTTACACTTTTTGTTGATTGCAATGGGCTGCAGATTGATGGCAAAGTAGAAGATGTTATGAATGTGGCGCCTGTTTCTGATAAATTTCAGGCATTTGGATGGAAGGTGCTTGAGGTGAACGGGCATGATATTGCAGCAATTGATCAGGCAGTAGAGAAGGCAAAAGCATTAAAAGAAAGTCCTACAGTGATAGTATGTAAAACCACGAAAGGAAAAGGAATTTCTTTTATGGAAAATCAGGCCGGATGGCATGGTGCGGCTCCTGATGAGCAGCAGTTTAAAACAGCGATGGAGGACTTGAAAAGGCAGGGAGGTTTATAGGATATGGGGAATTTATCAACAAGGGAAGCTTATGGAAAGTCTCTTGCAGAATTTGGAAAGAAGTATGATTTTTTTGTATTGGATGCAGATCTTGCAAAAGCAACACAAACTTTGGTATTTCAAAAAGAATTTCCCAACCGGTTTTTTAACATGGGAATTTCGGAAGGGGATATGATGACAACAGCGGCAGGAATGGCTGCATGTGGAAAAACAGTATTTGCAAGCACTTTCGCAATGTTTGCAGCCGGACGTGCTTATGAGCAGATCAGAAATTCCATTGCATATCCTAATCTGCATGTGATTATAGGAGCAACCCACAGCGGCGTACTGATCGGTGAAGACGGGGCATCCCATCAGTGTATTGAAGATATTTCTTTGATGCGCACCATTCCCAATATGACAGTGATTGTTCCTTGTGATGAAAAAAGCGTATATGCAGCGGTGGAAGCGGCAATTTGTCATGATGGACCGGTTTATATTCGTATGGGACGTCTGGCAGCGGAAACTGTTTATCAGGAAAAGCCGGAATTTGCCATAGGGAAAGGAAATGTGCTGAAAGATGGAACTGATTTGACAATTGCTGCAGTGGGGGATCTGGTACCGGAGGCTTTAAAAGCGGCGGCAGTACTGGAGGAAAAAGGGGTAAGCACTGCTGTTCTTGATTTGGCATGTGTTAAGCCCATAGATGAAGAACTGATAAAGAAATATGCACGGAAAACCGGAAAAATCATTACTGCGGAAGACCATAATGTGATTGGAGGTCTGGGAAGCGCGGTTTCAGAAATCATAGCACAGGAAGGAACTGCCAGAATGCAGAGAGTGGGAATTAAGGACTGTTTTGGAAGATCAGGAACCAGGGAAACATTACAGGATTACTTTAAGCTAAATGTAGCAGGGATATTAGAGGCATACGAAAGATTATAGATGTTTAGTTCTTTTATAAAATAATAAGTGGTTGAAAAAATCATTTAAAAATTCGTGAACATTCCTTTTATATATGATATAATGAGCATTAATGGGAAGAGGATGACTGTGATTTATGGTCGGTACCAGACATTACTTACATTTTTATCATGAAAGGATTTTTTACACATGATACAGCGGAAAAGCGTCAGCGACAGTATTGTAGATTCAATCATTGAAGATATACAAAATAAAAAATTATCTCCGGGAGATAAGCTTCCCACGGAAGCGGAAATGGCTGAGGAATATGGAGTTTCCAGAATTTCGATTCGGGAAGCTCTGCGCTCATTATCGGCAGTAGGACTTGTGGTTACCAGACATGGCGAGGGTTCTTTTATTAATGAATATAATCCTGATATTCTTGCTTCTACCTTAAGAAGCATTTCGCTGCTTGATGATACGCCGGTTTTAGAGATGATACAATTAAGAAAAATCATGGAGACAGAAGCAGCCCGTTTGTGTGCGGAAAACGCAACAAAAGAAGAACTGGATATGGTGCAGTTTTATTTAAAGGAACGGGAAAGATATTGCAAAGGGGAAGCTTCTTCTGAAAACATAAAAAAGAAATATGAAATGGATAAAATGTTTCATCTTTCTATTGCAAAAGGCTCTCACAATGAAATCTTTATAAAGTTTATCGAGACGATCCATGCATCAATTGACATACATCAAAGAGAATCCAGTAAGAATGATGAACAGATAGATAAGGCAACTTATTTTCATCAGGAGATCATGTCCGCCCTGCTTGATCATGATAAGGAAAAGGCAGGCAGGATGATGTATGAGCATCTGGCCAATGTAGAGAAAAATTTCAGACAGTTTCATGATGTGAATTGAACCGTGCTTTGATATTTTTAGTAATATTATTATGTATTGTCACGTAAAGTTTAAACTTGGAAAGAAAGGCGAATTTACTATGAGTTTTTTAAATATGTTATTTAATCCTTCTCCAATGGTTCTTCCTCAAAAGCTACAGGAGGATATTGACAGTTTGGTTAAAATTGCACATACAAAGGGTTCTCTCCAGAGCGTGACAATTATGCATTGGCTGAATGAAAAAGGAATGCCCGATGCATATTCTGATGTTGTTGATTACTTGCAGTTTCAATTTATTACTATCGTAGAAGATGATGAAACAACTGCATCCAATACACAACGAATTCTTGACTCAAATAAAATATTGATCCAACAAAAACCCTTAAGTATTGAAGGTATTATCAATCGACTAAAACATAATGAAATAAATTTGGACACAGATTTTCAGAGAAAAAGAAGTTTATGGGATGATGAAACAAAAAGTCAATTTATAGAATCATTGATGCTGAGAATTCCTATTCCACCATTGTACTTTGACGGAACAGATGATGACTATTGGCTTGTGATTGATGGTTTACAGCGTTTATCTAGTTTGAAGGAGTTTATTATTGATAAATCATTTAAACTTACTGGATTGGAATATTTTTCAGATTATAATGGATGTGGATATGATGCACTTCCCCGTTCATATATTAGAAGGATTGACGAAACTCAATTATCTTTATATCTGTTAATGCCAGGCACTCCATTTAATATAAAGTTTAATATTTTTAAAAGGATTAACACACCTGGATTAAAATTAGAAAATCAAGAGATACGTCATGCTTTATATCAGGGAGCGGCAACAAAATTACTTAAAGCACTTTCAGAAACAGTTGAATTTAAAAATGCTACAGCTAATTCAATTCCCTCTGATCGAATGCTGGATAGAGAGTTTATTTTAAGATACATGGGATTTAAATATTTGGGAATAGATCAGTTCAAGCAGTGCGGGGCTTCCATAGAAGTTTTTCTGAATCAGACTATGGAGTATTTAAATGATTGTACAGAAAAGCAAATTAAAGAAATTAAAGAGATATTTATACGTTCAATGAATTGTGCATACAATATATTTGGTGAATATGCGTTTAGAAGAATTTCCGGAATACCGCCAGTTAAGAGAAACCCAATTAATGTAGCGCTTTTTGAAAGTTGGTCTATTGGTTTATCAAATTTAACTGAAGAGGAACAAATTAAACTGAAAGAAAACAAAAAAATTGTTTTAAATTTGTTTGTTGAAACCTTGCAAAATCATACGTATAGTTCTGATATTAACACTGCAAAATATAATAGTGTGAAGCGAAGACTGGAAACAGTAAATCAAATTATTGATGAGGTGCTAAATAAATGATTAAAAATATTTCTTTATTAAATTTTAAATGCTTTAATAACTGTGCAATTCCCTTAAAAAATCTAACTGTATTAGCTGGGCAGAATGGTTGTGGTAAATCAACAGTTATTCAAGTTTTTTTATTGTTAAAGCAGTCATATGATAAATATCACAATCTAGATAAAATAATTATATCTGGTGACTATATTAATTTGGGAAATTCTAGTGATATTATTAATGAATACACTGAAGGATCTGAAATTAAAGTAAACATCAGTAATACAGCAGAAGGTAAGCTTTCCATTGACATGCCTTATGAAGCTAATAGAAATCTGATTTCGGCGGTAACAATGATAGACTGCGAATTTGAAATGTTCAATATTTTTAAAGAGACGTTTGAATATATTGCTGCTGACAGAATTGTTCCTCAAAATATATATTCAGCAATAAATTACAGTCGTAATTTGGGCATCCATGGAGAAAAAGTATTTAGTTATTTGAGTTTGTACGGCAGTGAGCCAATATATGAGTTACTTCGTGTATTTAATGTTCCGGCTGGGCTTATTTATCAAACAAATTATTGGATAAATAAATTATTTCACGGATTTAATTTTAATATTCAGGAAATATTGAAAGCAGATTCAATAAGTCTTCGATATCAAGAAAAGGGTGAAAACAATAGCAGTAATGAATATCGACCGATTAATGTTGGGTTTGGAATTACTTATATTTTACCTGTAATTGTTGCTTTGCTGAAAGCCCAGCCTGGAGATTTGGTTATTATTGAAAATCCAGAGTGCCATCTTCATCCCAAAGCTCAACGACAGATTGGTGAATTGTTAGCTGTCGTTGCAAATGCTGGCATACAGATAATTGTTGAAACTCATAGTGACCATATTCTAAATGGAATAAGAATTGCTGTAAAAGATAAAAAGGTTTCTACAGATGCTATGCAGGTGTTATTTTTTGACAGGGAACATGTTTCAGGGGCATTTAATACAAATGTATATGCACCTGCTATTTTAGATGATGGAAGCTTAGACTACTGGCCGGAAGGATTTTTTGATGAATGGGATAATGCTCTTACAGAATTGCTATAGGAGGTTATATGGAATTTGTGATAAATGATTTGGCAATACATTGTCAATCAGAAACGACATATGAGGCAATTGCTCATATACGAAAGCTGATAGTACTTATAAAAGAACTTAAAAAATCTAAGATATTGAATACGATATACTTTGATAAAAAATTTGCTGGTATACAATTAGCCCCTAATTATTATATAGAACAAATGTTAAATGATTCACGTTTGACAAAAGATGAGCGGCTTTTCATAAAAACTATCTTAGTAAAAGTTTCGAAAGTTTCACCTAATCCAAAGCAGGTATTCGAAATCGAAAATAAAAGTTCTTCTTTATTAGCATATTCCTATTTAAATAATTTATTTGTGATAAGTATAGCAGCCAATCCATTGTTTGGTAATACTTTTTTAAGAGGTTCGTTAAACAATGGATTACAAGTTTTTGATGTGTGCTTGTTCAACCTTTCCGACGTTGAAGATATAGAAGTACATAAGCATAGATTAGACATACGAATATATGAAAATAATCCAAAACATAAATTAAATTATGGATGGGGAAGTCCGATGGACTTAAATGATGATATTGCTCAAAAAATATTGGATAAAGCTATTCCTGTTCCAAATAATATTAATCATTTAATAAGCCATTATAACAATAACTATTACTCTTTTAGAAAACATCATGAAAACTGTTTTCATGGATACATAGATAATAGCCTTTCTGAAAATTTGAAAAAGTTGCTTGACAATTTATGAAAATATCTTGACATTTGGGCACTCAGATGTTAGAGTATAAAAGCATGCGGTAAGTATGCAGACATTCAAGCAGAGTATCCACTCTCACCCTGTGGCAATCAGGCTTACAGGTGTTCATAGCAAAAAGCTTTTATGCAGTGCTTTTACAGGCATATGCATGTGCAGCTTAAGCAGATGATTAGTGGATAGTTATGCTATCCATTTTTTTATGCAGGGGAGGATACAGCCATTAGCGAATTATTCATTAACGAACAGATCAGAGATAAGGAAGTACGTGTTGTTGGAGAAAATGGTGAACAGTTGGGAATCATGTCTTCAAGAGAGGCGTTGCAGATGGCAGAGGAAGCGGGAGTTGATCTTGTGAAAATTGCGCCTACAGCGAAACCGCCTGTATGTAAGCTTGTTGATTATGGCAAGTTTAAATATGAACAGACACGCAAGGAGAAAGAAGCCAGAAAGAAACAGAAAACAATTGAAATTAAGGAAATTCGGTTGTCTCCTAATATTGATACCAATGATCTAAATACAAAGATGAATGCGGCCAGAAAATTCATCACCAAAGGGGACAGAGTTAAAGTGACTTTAAGATTCCGGGGAAGAGAAATGGCGCATATGGCCAACAGCAAACATATTTTAGATGATTTTGCAGAAGCCCTTTCTGATATTTGCGTAGTTGAAAAAGCTCCCAAGGTAGAGGGGAGAAGTATGTCAATGTTTTTAACTGAAAAGCGTTAGCCTGCCAGTTAAAATAGATGACAGGAGGACGAGCCTGTCGGCAGAAAATATTTAAGGATATAGGAGGAATTAGTTATGCCCAAAATGAAAACAAGCAAAGCGGCTGCAAAGCGTTTTAAAGCTACAGGAACAGGTAAATTAAAAAGAAGTAAAGCTTACAAAAGCCATATCTTAGCAAAAAAGACGACCAAGAGAAAAAGAAATTTAAGACAGCCTGCAATGACAGACAAGACTAATGTTAAAAATATGAAGAAGATTTTACCTTATTTATAAGAAATAATGGTAATGTATAGTAATGAGTCGTAAGGAGGATTATAAGACATGGCAAGAATTAAAGGCGGCATGAATGCCAGAAAGAAACATAATAGAGTATTGAAACTTGCAAAGGGCTACAGAGGAGCCAGAAGCAAACAGTACAGAGTAGCAAAGCAGTCAGTGATGAGAGCGTTGGCTTCTTCCTACGCAGGACGTAAAGAGAAAAAGCGCCAGTTCAGACAGCTTTGGATTGCACGTATCAATGCTGCTGCAAGGCTGAATGGATTATCTTACAGCAAGTTTATGTATGGACTTAAGCTTGCAGAGGTTGACATTAACAGAAAGATGCTTGCAGAAATGGCAGTAAATGATGCAGAAGGTTTCAAGAGCCTTGCAGAACTTGCAAAAAGCAAAATCGCATAATTATAATTGATAGAAAAAGCAGACAAAAGATCTTATTCCCGCAAACAGGCGGAAGTAAGGTCTTTTTAAACATTTTCATAAGGACAGCTTGCGAAGCAGGCATCTGTTGTTTAGGAAGGGAGCAGTATGAGAGCACTTGAACATTTAGAACCCAAAAATGTTTTTTACTTTTTTGAAGAAATATGCAGGATTCCTCATGGATCAGGGAACACAGAGGGGATCAGCAACTATCTGGCAGAGTTTGCACGTGAAAGAAAACTGGAGTACTATCAGGATGAAGCAGGAAATGTGATTATTATTAAAGAGGCATTTGCCGGTTATGAGAATCATGCACCAGTGATGCTCCAGGGACATATGGATATGGTGGCAGTAAAAGAACCGGGTGCGCCTATTGATATGGAAAAAGACGGACTTAAGCTGGTAGTGGATGGGGACAGGCTGATGGCGGATGGAACCAGTCTTGGCGGTGATGATGGAATTGCAGTTGCTTATGGGCTGGCATTATTAGATGGAACAGGATATAAGCATCCAAGAATTGAACTGGTGATTACCGTAGATGAAGAAGTTGGAATGGATGGGGCAAGGGCATTGGATGTAACCCCTTTGAAGGCAAAGCAGCTTGTAAATCTGGATTCTGAGGAAGAAGGGATTTTTTTGTCAAGCTGTGCCGGAGGAGCCAGGGTGGATCTGCACTTTGATTCTGAAATTTCCATACAGCGCGGCGTAAGCTGTGAGATTAATGTATGTGGGCTACAGGGAGGCCATTCCGGTGAGGAAATCCACAGAGAAAGAGGAAATGCTATTTGTCTTTTAGGTAGAACCCTGAATAGACTGCTGGAAAAGATGGAGCTTTATCTTGTGGATGTAAAGGGCGGCGTTGCAGACAATGCCATACCTGTCCAGGCAAAGGCCAAAATATTGATTACAAAATATGAAAAGGAAGACGGATTACTGCAGGCAGTACGCGGGGAGGACATGGAGAAGGAATGCATCCTTTTATTAAAGACTGTTTGTGAAAAACTGGATCAGGAACTGAAAATAGAATTGGCAGATAAAGACAGCGGCGTAAGAATTGAGGTGAGTACCTGCAAGACAGAAGATGAAGAAGTGATTGACAGGGAAGAAAGCAAAATACTGATCAGTCTTATTAATTCACTTCCCTATGGAGTGCAGGCAATGAGCAGGGACATGCCGGGCATGGTGGAGACATCTCTAAATCCTGGTCAGATTTTTATGGAAGGCAAAAGAGTAAGTATTGGCATATCAGTGCGAAGTGCTTTAGAAAGCGCTAAAATTGCATTGATAGGCAGACTTGAAAGCCTGGCTTATCTGGCAGGAGCCGATATGGAAGTGACCGGTGTTTATCCAGGCTGGGCGTACCGGAAGGATTCCCCGCTTAGAAGCAGGATGGTAGAGGTGTATAAGAATCTTTATCAAAAGGAGCCTGAAATCAGAGCTATTCATGCAGGAGTGGAATGCGGGCTGCTGGCAGATAAGATATCTGGTCTTGACTGCGTATCCATAGGGCCGGATATGAAAAATATTCATACGGCCAAGGAAGAACTCAGTATATCCTCAGCAGGCAGAGTATGGAATTATCTGATTCAGCTTTTAGAAGAATTATGATGCGCAGATATAAATAAAACAGAGCAGGAGGCTGACCAGCTAATGGTCAGCCTCCTGTTCGATTGAGGGCGTCTCTTGCGGAAGTGTTTCCTGAGACTTTTCTTCATATTTAACTTCTGCGGATTCCTGAGCTGGAATATTTGCTACGGTATAAGGAATCTTTAAAGAAAGTAACTGCTGCTGTACATCAACAGAAGGAACAGCATCCGTTATTAATTCGCTGATTTTTGATAAATCTCCATAGGATAAAAATGCACGCTGGTTAATTTTACTGTTATCAGCAATCAAATATACCTGATTGGACACTTCTAATACTTTCTGCTGCAGGCCGCATATCATGTCGTTCTGGTCGCACATTCCCCTTCCGAAATCCACTGCCTGACAAGACAAAAAAGCCTTGTCAAAACTGTAACGTTCAAGAGATTCTATAGCGTGGAAACTACTGAATGCATCGTAACTGCTGATGTAGGTTCCACCGATATTTTCCAAACGTACGGATTTGTATTCGGCAAAGAACTGTATTACAGGTAAAGAATTGGTAACAATAGTAAGAGGCATATCGGGGATGTGGGAACACAATGCCAATACAGTAGTGGAGTATCCCATAAAGATACAGTCATTTTGCTGTATATATTTTGAGGCTTCATATGCCATTGCATTTTTCCTTTGGGACATAATATGAAGCAGAGATTTTGTAGGTATTTTTTTACTTACCTGTGTTTTGAACTTTGCGCCGCCGTATGTTTTGGTTAATATTCCCTCACTGTCCAATGCGCTAATGTCTCTCCGGATGGTTTCCGGACTAACGCCGAAGTATTCCGATAACTCTAAAACACTTACTGTTTTCTTTTCATAAACCATGTCTCTGATTATATCTTTGCGTTCTATTGGTAACAAATTCCTGCCTCCTAATATAGATTAATGAACATTGTTGTGGATTATTATACCATCTTTTTACATGATTATCAATAAATTTAGAAGAAAAGCAATTTAATGTCACATAAAACAACAAAAACATTTAAAATATTGAGTGAAAACAACAAAAAACCACAAAAGTATTTGACTAAAGATGAATGTTGGTGTTATAATCAAAAACAAGCAGTGATGTTAAGTTTATATATAAGTTAAGTAAGTAAAAGAGGAGGTATTGACAAATGAAAGATATTGAAAAAGCGCGCCAGGGGCTTAGTGATGCAGAAACAGGCGGTATAGCAACAGAAGGGTTTACAGTGCCTGATATGGGGGAATATGCACTGCTTCCGGGCAATCCCCGCCGGATCAGCTTAATGGCAGGGCAGTGGGATGAAGGGACATCAAAAGAATACGACTTAAACAGAGGTTACAGGGCTTGTACCGGAGCATATAAAGGAACACCCCTTACCGCCATGTCCACAGGAATGGGAGGCCCTAATTTAGAACTTCCCCTTACAACAATGGCAGCGGCAGGTGTTAATACCTTTATAAGAGTAGGTACCACAGGGGCAATACAGAAAGGCATTCAAATAGGCGACATTATCATTAATGACTGTAATGTGAGACTTGATGGAACAAGCAGACAGTATGTTATGGAGGAATATCCTTCAGCGGCATCTCCGGAGGTGGTCATGGCATTGGTTCAGGCATGTGAAAACCTTGGATTCAGGTATCATGTGGGAGTAGGCTGCACCACAGCATCTTTTTATGCAGGACAGTCAAGAGCCAGCTTTGGCGGTTATAAGAGGCAGGATGCGGATGCCCTTTATAAAGACCTTCAGTCTGCCAATGTTTTAAACTATGACATGGAAGGCGCAGCATTATTTACACTGGCCCGTTTGTTTGGTCTTCGTGCAGGTATGTGCGCATCGGTTATTGTACAGAGAGAAACAGGGGAAGCATATGAAGACGGCGGTGAGGCAAGAGCCTGCCTGGTTGGAGCAGAAGCGATCCATATTCTTACAAGATGGGATAAAGAAAAAAGAAAACAAGGGAAAAAATATCTTTGTCCGGATATTATGAAGTAATGAGATTGAAAGGTTGGAAAAGAGAATGAACAGAGAAAAGTACAGGGAAATACTGCTTGCATATACAAAGAAAGCTTATGAAAATAAGCTGTTTGCAGGTACCAGCGGCAACCTTAGTATCTATGATGATGAAAATGACTGTATTTATATTACCCCAAGCAGCATTCCCTATGAAAATATGGAGTGTGAAGATATGGTTGTCATTACAATGGATGGCACTGTGTTGGAGGGAAAGCATCAGCCCTCTTCCGAATGGAAACTGCATGCAAACATTTATAAGGAGCGAAAAGAGATAAAAGCGGTGGTTCATACACATTCTCCCTATGCCACAGCATTTGCGGTTGCCAATATGCCGATCCCCATGATTTTAGTAGAAATGCTGCCCTCTATTGGAGATGCCGTTCAGGTGGCAGGATTTGCACTTCCCGGTGATGAAAAAGTCGGGATAGAAGCTGTTAAGGCATTGGAAGGGAGAAAGGGGTGCCTTTTAAAAAATCATGGAGCAGTTGCAATTGGTGAAGAGATTGAAAGTGCATATATAACAGCAGTTTACATAGAAGATGCCGCGCGTATCTATTACCTTGCAAGTACTGTGGGAACAGTTGGAGAGATTCCAAAAGAACAGTTGGAAATTTTTCGCCAAAGGATGAAGTAGAAAAACGGGGGGAATCGGATGAAAAGAGATGAATTGATTCTTGCCGCCTTTGAGGCAAGAAAGCAGGCATATGCTCCTTATTCCCGTCATAAAGTGGGGGCTGCGCTTCTTGCAGAAAATGGTAAAGTGTATATGGGATGCAATATTGAAAATATAGCATATGGACCAACGAACTGTGCTGAGAGAACCGCTTTTTTTAAAGCAGTCAGTGAAGGGGAACGAAAATTTAGCGCCATCGCTGTTGTTGGGGGGCACGAGGAGGCTAAAGAGTTGGATTACTTTCCGCCATGCGGAATCTGCCGGCAGGTGATGATGGAATTTTGTGATTACAATACATTTAAAATTTTTCTGGCCAAAACACCAAAAGAGTATAAGGAGTATACTTTATGTGAACTTCAGCCTGTTGCATTCAGTTCGCAAATATTGCAGAAGGAGAAAAGGTAAAAAATTTGTGAAAGGGGTATGGTTAGTATGAAAAGAGCAGATGAAGGAATGGGGTTTTTGCTTCAATATGAAAATGTTGCATGGTATGAGGACGGCTGTGTAAGGATTCTGGACCGGAGAATTTATCCTGTGAAAACAGAATTTGTAGTATGCCGCTCTTACACAGAAGTTGCACAGGCAATTGCAGATATGGTGACGCAAAGTGCGGGGCCTTATACAGCGGCAGCAATGGGGATGGCGCTGGCAGCCTATGAAGTCAGGCAAAAGAGCATTGATGAGATCAGGGAATATCTGAAAAAGGCAGAGTATGCACTGTCACATGCCAGGCCTACAACCTCTGAAAAAATGCAGCTTGTGACAGGCGGTGCCATGGAGACAGCCGAAAAATGCTTACAGGAAGGCAGGGCAGGACAACAGCTTGTTGATGCATTGCAGGAATATGCATTTAACTATATTAATGATACCTATAAGAAATATATGCCTACAGGGCGCTATCTGGCAGAAAAAATACCTGATGGCGGTACTGTAATGACGCAGTGTTTTGGAGAAACAATTATAGGAACAATGCTGACTGCATGCCGCCGGCAGGGAAAAGAAATTAAAATGATCTGTGCAGAGACAAGACCGTATTATCAGGGAGCAAGGCTGACTGCCAGTGTAGGCTGTGACATGGGATTTGATGTGACTGTTATTACGGACAATATGCCGGCTTATGTTTTAAAAGCCAAAAAAGTAGACGTGTTTACTTCTGCGGCCGATGTGATAACAATGGATGGATATGTAGTGAATAAAATTGGAACATTTCAAATTGCATTAGGCTGTCAATATTGGGGCATACCATATTATGTTACTGGAACGCCGAATTTGTCTCATCCCAATATTGATTCGGTTACTATTGAGCAGAGAGATCCCCAGTTGGTGATGGAATCTATGGGAACGAAATTAACAATGGAAGGGGTAAAAGGATTTTACCCTGCATTTGACATTACACCGCCTAAATTATGTGATGGAGTAGTCACTGACAGAGGAATTTTTGTTCCTACAAACCTGTACGCATATTATGAAGCCGGACAGATAACAAATCAGGCGTTAATTTAAGAAGGGAAAGTCAAAGGAGGAAAATAATATGAAAAAACGAAGAAATATTTTAGTAATTTTGTTAACAATTATGCTTGTGGCAGGCGTTACCGCCTGCGGCAGCAAAAAGGAAGACGCTTCGGAGCAGAAGCCGGAAGGTGAAATAACAGCCGATGATATCAGCGACACAATGGAATCAGAAGATGGCAAATATGTAGTTGCAATGGTAACTGATGTGGCACAGTTAAAAGATGGCAATTTTAATGAAGGCACATGGAATGGTGTAAAATGCTTTGCAAGTGAAAAGGGATATTCTTACAAATATTATCAGCCGGCAAATGGAAATGAAGCAACTGACAGTGACAGATATGATGCTATGATTGCAGCAATTGATAATGGGGCAGAAATCATAGTAACGCCGGGCTATATGCAGTACGAAGCGTTATATCAGGCTGCAACGGAACATCCGGAAGTAAAATTTGTTTTTATTGACGGATGGGATGTGGGACTGGAAAATGTGGCAGGAATTTACTATCATGAGGAGCAGTCAGGGTTCATGGCTGGTTATTCGGTAGTAAAGGATGGACTCACAAAGCTTGGATTCTGTGGCGGAGGCGGCGGTGGAAACCCTGCGGTAAACAGATGCGGTTATGGTTTCGTACAGGGTGCAAATGCAGCAGCTGCTGAAATGGGAGTTAATGTAACCATCAAATACAGCTATTTGTATGGAGAGGCATATTCTGCATCTGATTCCCTGCAGACTATGGTGAATGGATGGTTTGCCCAAGGAACGGAATTAGTTATGCCATATGGCGGAACTATGTGTAATAGTGTATTTGCAGCAGCTGCTGCAAACAATGGATATACCATAGGCGGTGACGTTGATCAGTCGAAAGATTCAGAAACAGTTATTACATCTTCCTTAAAGGGATTGGAAGCATCCGTTAATCTTGCACTGACAAAATATTTTGAAAACAAATGGGAAGAGGTACAGGGAGATACCTGGCTGGGCATTGAGGAAAATGCAACAGGACTTCCTATGGAAACATCCAGATTTGAAAAGTTTACGCAAGAGGATTACGACGCACTGACTAAGGGAATTATCGACGGTACCTATAAGGTGAGCTATGACTTTGAAGGATTTCTTGGCGGAACAGAGACTTTCAGCAATGTTACAGTTGAATTTGTAGAATAAATAGATATTTGCGAAAAATGTAAAGGGCAGGGACTTGAAGATGGCTGGTGAATATGCAATAGAAATGATAGACATTACGAAGACTTTTCCGGGAATTAAAGCCAATGACCATATAACGATACAACTGAAAAAGGGAGAAATTCATGCACTTTTAGGGGAGAATGGTGCAGGAAAATCCACACTGATGAGTGTTTTATTTGGCTTGTATCAGCCGGAAGAGGGAGAAATCAGAAAAGACGGTGAATGTGTGCATATTAAAAATCCAAATGATGCAAACCGGCTTGGAATAGGCATGGTTCACCAGCATTTTAAGTTAGTGGAGTGCTTTACTGTGCTGGAAAATATTATTTTGGGAATAGAACCCAATAAGCTTGGTTTTCTTCAAAAAAAACAGGCAAAAAAGAAAGTAATGGAGCTGTCTTCAAAGTATGGACTGAAAGTGGACGTTGATGCCGCTGTTGAGGATATTTCGGTGGGAATGCAGCAGCGTGTGGAGATACTTAAAATGCTGTATCAGGAAAATGAAATATTAATCTTTGATGAACCTACGGCGGTGCTGACGCCCCAGGAAATTTCCGAATTAATTAAAATCATGAAAAATCTGGCGGCTGAAGGCAAAAGTATATTATTTATTACCCATAAACTCAATGAAATTATGGATGCTGCCGACAGATGTTCCGTGTTACGAAAAGGCAAATACATTGGAACGGTAAATGTAAATGAGACTACCAAAGAAGAACTGACATCCATGATGGTAGGACGCAGTGTTTCATTTCATGTGGACAAAAAAGATTTAAAGCCCGGAAAAACTGTTCTTAAAGTTGAAAATATGTCAGTAGCAAGTCATTATCATAAAGCGGATGCGGTTAAAAATGTGAGCATGGAAATCCATCAGGGAGAAGTAGTTTGTATTGCAGGCATTGATGGGAATGGACAGAGCGAACTGGTTTACGGACTGACAGGGATTGATAAGCTGACAGGCGGAAAAGTCTTGCTGAATGAGAAAGATATATCAAATGTTTCCATAAGGGAAAGAGGCATTGCCGGAATGAGTTGTATTCCAGAGGACAGGCATAAGTATGGACTGGTTCTTGACTTTTCTCTGGAAGACAATCTGATTTTACATAATTACTATAAAAAGCCATTTAATGAGAAAGGCTTTATTAACAGGAAAAAAGAGCGGGAGCATGCGGATGGTTTGATTACATCCTTTGATGTAAGGGCTGGCAAGGGTGCGGAAACTCCGGCAAGAAGTATGTCAGGAGGAAATCAGCAGAAAGCAATTATTGCCCGTGAAATCAATAAAGATGATGATCTGCTTATTGCGGTACACCCTACAAGAGGACTAGATGTGGCGGCGATAGAATACATACATAACCAGATTATCAATCAAAGAAATAATGAAAAAGCTGTTTTGCTGGTTTCCTTTGAACTGGATGAAGTGATGGATCTGTCTGACAGAATACTTGTTATGTATGAGGGAGAAATAGTAGGTGAATTGAATCCTGAAGAAACCACCCCGGAAGAACTTGGACTTTATATGGCCGGTGCAAAAAGAGATACTCCGGCAGAAAGGAACAAAGATCATGCCTAAATATTTAAAAAATATATTTGATATTAACAATGAAGGCACAAAGCGGGTATCTGCTTCTTTTATTTCAATTTTAATTGGATTTGTCTTTGGCGGAATTCTTCTTTTTATTACTGCATTGTGCATAAGTAATATCAGTCTTTCTTCGGCATTTGACGGGTTTCGTGTAATGCTTGCAGGAGTGTTTAATCTGGGAAAAAGTGAAAGTGGCAGGTTAATGTTCGGTGTAAACGGAAAGTTGATAGGAGATATGCTTTTCCGTGCAACACCCCTTATCATGACAGGATTATCCGTAGCTCTGGCATACAAGACGGGATTGTTTAATATTGGAGCAGCAGGGCAGTATCTGGCGGGAACAGCAGCGGCTATTATAGTGGGACTATCCATTGACACTGAAGTTGTGCCAGCATGGATTGTATGGATAGCAGCCTTTGCAGCTGCTGTGGCAGCAGGCGCATTGTGGGGATGCATTCCGGGATTATTCAAAGCTTTTTTGAATGTAAACGAAGTGATTACCTGTATAATGACCAACTGGATTGCGGCAAATCTTGTGACTATGCTTTTTGACGGAAGCAGCTTTATTAATCAGGTTGATTATGGGAAAAGCGGGTATACACTTAAATTAAGTACCAATGGTGTTTCTACAGTGAAGGCCGGACTGAATACATTATTTGGCAGCAGCAGCGTCAATCTTGGGATATTAGCAGCAATTACATTTGCAGTGATTTGTTACTTTATGATTACAAAGTCCGTATTAGGATTTGAACTGCGTTCCTGTGGGAGCAATAAAAATGCTGCCAGGATGGCAGGTATGAACGAAAAAAGAAATATCGTATTATCTATGGCGTTATCAGGAGGTTTGGCAGCGGCAGGTGCAGCATTATATTACCTGAGCGGTAATGTGGAATTTTACTGGCATACGTCAATGTCACTGCCGGCGGTGGGGATCAATGGTATACCTGTTGCACTTTTGGCAAGCTGTAATCCGGTGGGGTGTATCTTTGCAGGACTATTTATGGCATATCTTGATATTTCAGGCAGCCAGCTTGGAAACCTGACAGTGTTTAATAAATACAATGCAGACATTATCATTGCAGCAATTGTATATTTATGTGCCTTTACTAAATTTTTTCAGGACATGTTAAGCAGTAGAAAGAGAAAAAAGGAGGTACAGCAATGACATTCTTATTACAACAGACATTCATATTTTTTGTTCCATTGATTCTGATTGCATTAGGAGGTGTGTTTTCTGAGCGAAGCGGAGTGATTAATCTTGCACTGGAAGGTATTATGATAATGGGGGCATTTGTAGGTGCATGGTTTGTACGCTCCATGCAGCTAGGCGGATGGGATAAAGAAAATGCACAGGCTTTGCTTTTGCTGACACTTTTGCTCACTGCATTTGTGGGGGCAGTATTTTCTCTGCTGCTCAGCTTTTCGGCAGTTACCATGAAGGCGGATCAGACGATAGGTGGAATGGCGCTTAACTTATTGGCACCTGCAATCGTATTGTTTCTGATCAATTTGTTATTTAATCAGGGAACTCTTAATTTGGCATATGATGCACCATCATGGTTTATGATCTTTAAGACAGACTTAGGATTTTCAAGATCTTCTGACTTAGGCACCATTGGCTCCGTATTTTTGGATAAATTTTATTTAACAAATTATATAGGAATTGCTATTTATATTTTGTTGTCAATTCTATTATATACTACAAAATTCGGTTTAAGACTGCGTGCCTGTGGCGAACATCCCCAGGCGGCGGACAGTGTGGGAATCAATGTGTACATAATGAGATACGTTGGTACAACAATTGGCGGGGCACTGGCAGGTATGGGAGGCTTTATTTATACGCTGACAACATCAAATGGCGCTTCGACGGGTGATGTTGCAGGGTTTGGATTTCTGGCACTGGCAGTTATGATATTTGGCAACTGGAAGCCGCTAAATATTGCAGCGGCGGGTTTTTTGTTTGGTCTGCTTAAATGTATTGCTGCCTGCTTCAGCACACTTGACATTAATAATGATGGAGTATATTTGTTAGCGGAACTGGGGATAAGCACATATGTTTATGGTATGCTGCCCTATGTAGTAACGTTAGTTGTGCTGGCGCTTACATCTAAGAACTCAAGGGCGCCCAGGGCAGAAGGAATTCCTTATGACAAGGGAGTAAGATAGAGGGCAGAATGTATCTTAAAAAATCAGAACTGGCTGATAAAAGAAGACCTGGAGAGTATAAAGCTGATGCCGGAAAAAATAAGTTATGAAAATTGAAAATAGGGCTTGATTTTATTATTAATACCATATATAATATAACTTGCGTTTCGGGGTGTGGCTCAGGTGGTAGAGCGCTACTTTAGGGAAGTAGAGGCCGCAAGTTCAAGTCTTGTCACTCCGATATAGAAAAAACCATTCTTGTAAATCCAAGAGTGGTTTTTTTCTGCATTTTTTCAAATCGCACTATGCTTAGCTTTTAGAATTATTTTAGAATGTTCCGAATAGAAACAAATTGATAAAAGCTGGTTGAAAGAATATAATAAAATTAAGAGATAATTGGCATTTTACGGGAGAAAACGAGAGAGTATGCAATTCCATCCGGATCAGAAATTGAAAAGGAGGTGGTTCACACGACAGGCATGAGCAGTGAGTGAAGAGGAATTTGAGCAAAAAATGAAAAAGGCCGGATATAAAAATTAGCATAAATGGGATGCTGCATCTATGATCTATTTACTATAGAATGCGATGTCTCTTTATTATTTTATATACGGAAAATTTAGTTTTAAGCGGAACATTTTGCAAAGGGAAAGGCAAGAAGGAATAAAGATTATGCATGATACAAAATATTATGATATAGGATTAAATTTATTTTGCAGGCAATTTCCGGAACCTGAAAAAATAATTAAGGATGCAGCAGATAGTGGAGTATGTTGTATTTTAACTGGAACAGATTCAAAAGAAAATAGTAAAATTGATGAATTTGTAAAAGGACATGAAGTTTTTGGAACCGCAGGAATACATCCTCATAATGCGGATCAGGCAAAGCAGGAAGACTTTCAAAAAATTGAGAAAATTTTATCTGAAAATAATAAGATAGTTGCAGTTGGGGAATGTGGTTTAGACTATGATAGAATGTTTTCTACAAAAGAAAATCAGGTAAGATGTCTGGAAAAACATATTGTTCTAGCAGAGAAACTAGATAAGCCATTATTTTTGCATGAGAGGAGTGCAGCAGATGATTTTATAAAGAGGTTCAAAAAGCATCCTGATATTTGTAAAAAATCTGTTGTACATTGCTTTACTGGAGATAAGGCAACATTGGACAGATATTTGTCAATGGGCTTCTCAATCGGAATTACCGGATGGATTTGTGATGAACGACGTGGGAAAGAATTGAGGGAAGCTGTACGATTGATTCCTCTGGATCGGATTCTGGTGGAGACTGATGCACCTTATCTGACGCCTAAAAACGTTCCTGGTCTTGACAGGACAAATGTACCCCAGAATATTAAATATGTGGTTAAAGATTTAGCAAAATATATGAAGGTTGCAGAAGAGGTATTAGTGGAGAATGCCAGAAAGAACACGGAAAGAATATTTAAGTTAAAGGATTGAGTCAAGCATTTTCCGGAAATAAATGATAATGCATGTGTGGATATTTGACTAATTTTTAATTAAAAGCATTTCAAAAGGAGCTCTTATAGTATTAGAGTTCCTAAATTTTTCCTACGGAAGCCTGCCAAGAGGCATAATTATGATTTTAGTAAATTAAATAATAATTTAGGCGGATGCCAGCTTTCGCAGGAAGGAAATGATTTCTATATCGTAGGTGCTGATTCAGTAAGAAAAAAATTGGGTAATGGAAATTATCGGATAACAGTACAAGCAAATGCTGGTATAGATGGAGCATCTACAGGGGCACAAAATACAGCATATTTTGATATTATTGATGGAATTCCGACAACTCCAAAATCTATATCAAGTAATCAAGACTGGTCAAAACGAGTAACATGTAGTATCCCAAAAATTGTATCAGTTCAAGAAATAAATTAGCTCTGTAATATTGTCATTTATCAATAAATTTTATGGAATCAAATATGCTGTAACCTTATGTTTTTCTGTCTTTGTCCCACATATTTTGGGTGTTATAGAAGTACTGACATTTATGTATGCTGTTAATATACCTGTGGTACTGTTATAGCTTTTATATGGACTTACGCTATAGGAAGGCCAATGATATGTTGAACCTACTTGGTCTTTTAAAAAACCGTTATCGCCAGATGAAGATGCTATTGCGCTATTGTATTCGATCACAAAATTATTAATAGTAAAATTTTTATACCCGTCATACATACTTACATCAAAAGAAATTCCGACACCTAAATTAGCAATTCCACTTTTAAAAGGGATCACTGTATCAGCACCTGGCTTTCTGTATCCTGGCTTCCCGTCAGCAGTTTCACCGAAGGAATAGCCTCCTAAATTATTATTTAACTTGTTAACAAAGATATTAATTAATAAAAAGTCATAAATATGTTGAAAAAAACTTGAATCGAACAAATGTTCGATATATAATAAGTTTTACACACACTTATGTAAGGAGGCAATTATATATGTTGGGTAAAAAAATTGACAAAGATTATTTATTTAAGGTAGCTGTAAGGATGATTGGGGAAGAAATGCATTTTGACAATATTCAAATGACGCAATCTATTAACATTCTTACTAATGTTTTTTCTAACATTGATTTTATATCTTCTGAAAATATGCTTTCTGTTGATGCAAGTAATAATTCTCTTATTATTAAAAATTTTATTGGATGCAAAAAAATGGGAGGAATAAAGGATAGTTCTTTAGAACAGTACACTTATAGCATTTCTTCGTTGGTTGATTTTTATCATAATAAGGATTTGGCTAATATTACGACAGATGACATACGAAGATATCTTTTATATTATGAGAAATCTGTTAGTAAAACTACAGCGAATAATTGTCGGAGAAATCTTAATGTGTTTTTTCAGTTTATGGAAGATGAAGAGTATATAGCAAAAAACCCAGTGAAGAAAATTCCTAGAATTAAAGAAGACTTAAAATATAAGAGATTTTATACAGACTATGAAATAGAGTCCATGAGAGATGCATGTATCAATAAGCGTGAGCTGGCAATAATTGATTTGCTTATCTCAACTGGTCTAAGAGTAAGTGAAGTGAGCAATATATTATTATCGGAAGTGGATTGGGATAAAAAGACAATGATTATACATGGAAAGGGAGGAAAAGACAGAATTGTTCCATTTTCTATCAGATGTAAAAAACATTTGCAGGAATATTTGTTCGAGAGAGGGCAGAATGTTAGTTCATACCTTTTTTGTTCATTAAAAAAACCATATGGAAAAATAAGTAAAGACACAATAAATCAAATAATAAAAAAGATAGGAACCAGAATTGGGCTGCCAGATATTACAGTACATTGTTTTAGACGATGGTTAGCAAGTGATTTAAATAAAAAAGGAGTAGATCCGACAATTATTCAAGACATTTTAGGACATTCTTCATTTGAAACTACTCAAAAACATTATTTGGCAAAATCATATGATAAAATATCATATATACATAATATATATGCTGGGTAAATGAGTATATAATATACAAAAAGAAGAACAGAATGATTATTTCTGTTCTTCTTTTTGTTTCAAAAGTGATATATGGCTAAATAATAATTTAGGCGGATGCCAGCTTGTGCAGGAAGGAAATGATTTCTATATCGTAGGTGCTGATTCAGTGCGAAAAAAATTGGGTAGTGCATTATATCATCTTGGTAAAACAAAGGCCAACATACAGACGGGGAAACCATCTGCTACATCAACGACTTTTAATGTGTCTGCAATAAGCGGATATCAAAATTTTACCATAGATAATTTTATTGCATCAGCAAGTGGATATGGATTATGTGTAGCAGGCGCTGGATATTATGCATCTGTTTCAAAGTCCTACAATGCCAGCACTGGTGTACTTACCATAAATACACCTGCGACCTATTTTGCACAAATTAATGGTTATACAATGTTGTTAGGTATAGATGTTTATTTATGCACTGGTGATATTTTAAAATTATAATTCCTGTTCTAAAACATACCATCAGGATATATAAGTGTACCGGCACTGCTGTTAATATATTCTGGCCCGGCTTTAGTAGTTATTGTTTGTCCGGATTTTAAATTAAACTGGTATAAAAACGACTGTTGACCATTATAAGACTGATATCCAATACGTTTACTACTACCGGTAGTCGTAAAAATTATACCATCATAGGTTCCGGTAGATGCGTATGACCAAAAAAACAAATAGGCAACTCCGTCTCTTATGGCTTTATATGTACCTAAATTTACAGTTTTATAGGTATAGGCGCTACTAAAAGGGATCACTGTATCAGCACCCGGCTTTCTGTATCCTGGCTTTCCGTCTGCAGTTTCACCGAAGGAATATCCGCCTAAATTATTATTTAAAGTACTAACTGCCTTTGCACTTGCGGCCATACGTGATGAAGTATCCTCTAAACTATCCGTAATTCCGTCAATAGCGCCCAATTTTGTCTCTGCATTTTTACCATCCTCAAATTCTACGTCAGATGACTTGGTCCAGAAGGATATCCTCTGCCATGCCTTGGATGCTGCATCAATGCATTTTCTAAATTTTCTACCAGTTACAATTGTTTCATTAACTGCCATTTTCTATTCTCCTTGTATAATAAAGTAGTAGTGTTTATCGTCCCTCTCCAAGGACTGTATACAATCATATTTAAATCCAAATAGTATCTTCATCTATAGCAGGAAGTTCTTCTTCCTCATCAAAAGTAGCAAAGGGCTGCTTTTTCGGAGGCTTTTGCAGAAGAAATGCCTGAAGATTGTAGATACGGTTTTCAATGAGGTTAAGAAAATCAGCAAAAAAGCCATAAATACCATCCTGTTTGCTGATAAAATCATTTGCGGCGTTGTAGCTGCCTTGTGAAATTAAATTGTTATAAGTGTGGATAATTTCCGCATTTTCAATGTTATTGTCCTGAAAAAAAGTCATTTCATCAATTTTTTCCGGGTAGTAAGATACAGGGTTGCATAACACTAAGCATCACCTCCAAGCCAGACGTCTCCATCAATGCAGTCAGGTTCCTGGTCATCAAAATAGATGGACTGCTGTTGCTGCTTTGCATAGATCTGGGTATTATATATTTCTTCCTCCCAGGTTCTGAAAGTGGAAGCGTCAGCAATATATTGAGATAACACATCAGAGTTATTCTCAATAATGCGGGCAGCCTGATTGTATAATCCCTGACTGCGCAGGGAATTGATCTGATTAATTACGGATGCAATGCTGTCGTCAATATTTTTAAAGTTGTGTTTTGTAATCTTCCCGGAAGGAAAGCTGCTAAATTCGTTTGAAAATTCTGTCATAATTTTCCTCCATTTCTGCCATTGCCATGCAAACTTTCATACAAGCTTTGTGTACTGTGCAGGCATAAGATTTGCAAAACGAACAAGTTCGTTTTTCTTCATAATTAATTGCCAATCCAGGTCATACCGGAAGATAGTACGTCTGGTTCTGAATCGGAGTAAGAGATGCCGCCGCCATCTGTTACAGAGGGTGTGTAACCTAATGCGGCAATTACATTTTCCTTTGTTAATTCGTCTCTTATAGCAGCGGAATTTTTATTTTCCACATTACCAAGTCCAATGTCTTCTTTTGAGACATTATGGGGATTGGGGCCGGAGGGATGGGTGTAAACAGTGGTTTCAATGCCATTTAGCATAATGTTGCCATTTATTTCTGAAGGCTCTGTCTTTGATGCATCTATGCGGGCGTGGGCAGAATCCGCATGGACACTGGCAGCATTCCAGTTATCCTTATCGGATGTGCTTACATGGATGGCGGTATTGCCGGTATGAGCATCCAGCAGGGACTGGTCAGCTTTTGCGTTTAGGGCTTCTTTTGTTGCCAGCAGGTTATCCTGACTTTCATTTTTTAAGTCAAGTTTATGAAGCTCTGCGTCAATTACATCACAGTTTTTATTTGCCACGTTCACATTATACCGCTCTGTGCTGACTGGTTTTTCCAGACTTTTATAAATCGTGTATGTAGCCACTTTGATCTCCTTTCTATAGTTCTTCTTCGCTGATAACTGCAGCAAGTTCATCATGGGTGTACTTACTTAAAACCCCATGACTGAATTCGGATAAAACCTTATGAGTACCGGCTTCCTTAAGCAGTGTTTCATACAAAGGATAAAAACGGTACATGGTTATTGTGGTGGTATAGCCTGAAAAATCATGGGAAATGGAACTGATAATGTATTGATACACCTTGTCCGAATCACTGGGTTTATAGGATATTTTTTTGTTTACATCAAGGAAGGGCAGGAGAGCTGTTGTAATGGTGATATGATCTGTGAGCCGGCAGTTTTTCCAGTTTTCCCATTTGGCTCTGTCTGCTGCCAGATCATCAGAAGTAATATTTTCATATTCGCTTCCTGTTTTGATGTCGGGTATTTCACCAAGCTTTTCTACCACAAAAGGGGAATTGGGGATAATCGTCATATCTACTCTTTGGCAGTTATAGAACTTTTGAAAATATTCTTTGGAGTATAATTCATATTCCTGTCCGTGGGAGTCAGATACATGTTTTCCACTTTTTCTTCCGTTTGTTAAAACATTCAGGGCATGTACCTGCCATTGCCCCAGTAGATAAGCTTTGATTACATCCTGTTTGTCCCCGCCTGCTTTATTAACAGCTAAATTAACAGTTGATTTAGCTGCTGGTTTAGCTTGTGAAGGGCGGCTTCTTTTTAATTTAAAAGCATAAACATTGCCGGACTTTAGTTCATTTTCTGCAATGGGAGTGCCATCTGCCTCGCTGCAGATGGGAACAGCTCCCAACTGATTGATGTTAAGCTGTGCGCCTGCATGATTTGCAGCCGGGATTTTTAGGGCAATTACGTCTCCGTTAAAATACCCGTCTTCATATCCGGCAATAGAAGCAGAATAAGTATGATTGGAATAGGTGCATTCTTCACTATAAAAGTCAGTTTCTATCACCTTTCCCCACACTTCGCAAATGTTTCTGACCGAGGTCATGTCGACGGAAGTGCTTTCAGAGATCAACACCTTTTGTAAAAAGCTGTTGTCCAGGTATAGGTCATCCTCATAGCACATAGGCTTAAGCTGGCAGATAAATGTGTTGGTATCCATATCAAAGAACATTTCATAGTTAGGGTACAGATCCCGGAAGGCAGTTAAAATGGACAGTACACTGCATCCTGAAGAAAATTCCTGATCAAAAGGGATGGCATTCCAGGTTTCATTTTCCTCCCGGTATTGCTGCCAGGAGTCATTGTATTCAGGCATAGCCTTGTATTCGCCAATATCGTCAATTCGATGCTTGGTGATATGTGCCAGATTTTCCAGAGTTTCAATCACTGCACCGCGTATGGTATAGTATTCTATCACTTCCCCTGTTTCAGCATTTTCCTTGTACGCCGGATAACTGATCAGCAGTGGGCCTAATTGTCCGTTTTTTGTGCCATCCAGTTTTTTCATGAAATCTGCACAGTTAATGGAAAGACTGTTAGATACAGCATCATAGGAGCCTGAGGTATCAGTGTAGACATAGTACCCTAAAGGATAATATTTATATTGTTTGGTTCTGCAGTTATACAGGCCGATAAAAATACGGATATCTTTATTAAGCCAAAGCAGACTGTCTTCGGTAAGCTTTAGTTTTTCGGTTATGGTTGGCTGGACGGTCAGGCTGGCAGTACGCCTTACCTCCGATTCTCCGGAAACAGACATACTGCCAGTTACCACCCCATGAATGGTTTCCATGATTTTTTGATTCTGGTCTAAAACTTCAATTTTCAGGTCAAGCCGTGGAGATGCGGATTGAGAAAGTACTAAAACCAGATCTTCTTGGGTAATTTGGTCCGCCATTATTTATTCCACCATTCCGGGGACACCTCAGAAAATCCCAGGTAATATAGATCTTCCTCTGAGTTGACATCTCCAATTTCAACCCATGACCAGGAAATTTCCCTGTCATTATATCTGGTTTTTGCGTTGTCGGAAGGACTGGGTGTTACCTGGATAATCCAAAGTCTGCCATCAGGCAGTTTCAGTATCTTTGGGATTCCATCCGCCAGAAAATCCATAAACTCTTTCTGATATCTGATCCGCTGATAATCGTGCTGGTCGTCATAGGCCAGATCACAGCCAGCCTCATCCATTAGAGGCACAAATGAGCCTGTGCAGTTTCCGGTGTCATAATTAGCAAGAGTGTTTCTGATAAAAATGGGATAGCGGCTGTTTAGCAGTTCCACAGTGGAAGAGGGAATACAGCGGGTAGTGTTGCAGTTTCCGTCTGTGATTTCCGTTCCCCACACAACTCCATTTTCAATTAAAAACATCTGACTGAATTTTGGCGTGATTTTTGTGGTTGCGTAGTTGCCTTCTGCGCCATATAAAACATTTACCACCGCATATTCCACTGTCTGGCCGGAGGCAATAAAGTAATCAGGATAATTGATTACAAAATCGTCGGTAGAATGAATTTCTTTTACTGCAATGGTTTTCCATTTAAAATCTCCTTCATTTCTGCTTTTTAAAATAAGGTGGGAAGTGGTTTCCAGATTCCAGTCAACATTTCCTGCATTGGCATTTCCGTTAAATTTTGCCCAAAGTATGGTGTCAAAGTTCCATTCATTAGGGCAGGTATCTGTAAGTTCAAAATCGACTGCTTTGCTGAGATACAGATCATCATAGACTCCATTTTTCAGCTCGATATAATGAATTGGTTCTATGCTGGTAGGAGTAATGGCACATGCCAGTGCTCCTCCAACGAAATTACTTCCACATAAAAACATGCGCCTTAATCACCTCCTAACCATAGGTCGCTTGTTATTGTATTTACGGGTTCTGTTTCTCCTAAAAAGGTAGTAAAAGATTCTTTGTCAACAACATGGGTGGAACCTTCTGTATCAATCCAACTGTCATAAATCTTTATAAGGGCAGGATCAGGACGCTGTGTGCCATACCACAGATTACCCTCCGGAGAAAAGCCGGGAGAGACAAAAACCTTTAGCTGATAGATATTATCTTTTCTCCTCACCGCAATTGTGACCATATCTTCATTTTCAAAAACCTGCTCTTTGGAATATAACAAATAACTGCTCACTCCATTTGGAACAAGCAGTTTAAAACGGAGTTTTCCGCCGCTGTAAATATGGGAGCTTAGTGTCAGAGAAGCTTTTTTGCTGCTCATTTTGAGAATGTCCGCATTCTGCCAGAGATGTGTGCCCCGAATCAGCAGTGTAAAGTCGTTTTCAATCAAAAATCCCTCGTCATAATATAGAGTTTTGTCTCTAAGGTCAATCATTCCATCCGGGTATTTGAAGGCTTCCGTCCCATTATATTGAATAATGATCAGATTCGTGGCAACCTGTACACACCCCTGCGAGGGGATGGCAGTACTGTAGATTCTTGAGTAGGCATTTGGGTTTTCGTATTTAACGCTTATTTCCTGATAGCCGGTATCCAGCTCCATTCCGTTAACCGTAACCCCTGTACATCTGATATAGTAGACGGTATTGTTTTCAAGTCCCCGATAGGTATAGCTGATATCAAAGGAATCTGTCAGCGGGCTGCTTGAAAGCAGCAGCTTTTTGGTAGAGTCATAAAGGGAAAACACATAGGTGCTGATGTCTTCCCAATCAGGGGAATGATAGGTAAGAGAAGCCGAAAAAGAGGCATTTGTAATCCTGTGATTTTCAGGAAGATTGTTAAAATAAAACGCAGGCGTTTCAAAGGTAAAAAACAAAACCTTGTCTGACAGGGGGGAAGGGAGGTTTTCCACGTCATAGGTTTGCGCCTGAATTACATATTTTTTGCCATTGGTCAGGGTATAAGCGGGAATCGTATGTTTAAGTGCAAAGGAAGACACCGTATCATCAAACAAAATGTTGTTGGTATCATTATCGTAGATGATGATTCTGTTTGCATGGGCGCGGCTTCCGGTCCATGATAAAGAGATTTCATAATCTTTGTCGGCATCAAATGGAGTTATTTTTTGAATATAGGGTTTGGCCATGTTTGCTCACCTCCTTTTTCAGTAAATTTTTGTTATAAAATGCCGCAAATATGCAGACCTTTCAGATCTCCCATAGGCTCTTTAAGCCAGACGCTTTGTCCGGCCTTGAGCGTTAGATTGGGAATGCAGCAGGGAACAATACGTTCACTGCCTGCTTCATCCAATACTATGTATCCTTTTTGGGTAATGCTTTTTACTACAGATTTGTAGGTGCGGTCTGCTTTGTAGTCGTCAAGTTTCCTGTTTACCATGATCTGGATTGCGTTTAAAAGTTCTGTTTTAAAATCCATTTTTACAGCCTTTCTTATAAATGATTTGTGATTTATCTGACTCTGCTTTGCTGATCTGCATAGTTATGGAATCCGCTGAAAATATGATTTAATTCTGTTCCTAACTGTCTGGCCACTTCCTGACTGGTAACGCCGGGACAGGTGATATTGATGCCGCCTACATTGACGGACTGGTTTTGTCCATTGTGATTGATATGATTTATGTTTCCTGTCAGGCCGGCCATGTCTTTCCAATTGCGGGAAAGCATATTTAAGGGAGATAAAATTTTATCCGTAATGCTGCCTGTTTTTGCAAGGCATTCTTCCTGCAATTCCTGCTGCACCAAAAAGGCAGGGCGCTGAGGTGGAGGAAGAGTGGGTTTTCCGGGAGAGCTTTGTCCTGTAGAGCCGCTTGAAGATACGCCGCCTAAAGCATCCCCTTTATTTTGAAAAATTTCTTTTGTCTGCGCTTCATTAAAAATAACGGTTCCTTTCGGAAGATCACTGATGGTAGGCTGTGTGGTGAGTTCTGTAGTTCCGTCAGGATATACGGTTAATTCAGGCTGTCCATATTCGGAACGAAGCGCATTTTTCTCTGATTTGGGAAGTCCTTTGTAATTTCCGGATCCCTTTGAAAATGCACGTCCATATTTTGCCTTATATTCACCGCTTTCCAGCTTCATGGGAGCCAGGACGCCTTTGGAATAGGCAGGCAGCTCTCCATTTTGTTCAACATTTACTTTGATGGTGCATTCTACAGTTTCGCCATCAATATCGTGTAACCCTGTGGCAATTCCTGTTACATGTTCATTGGCTTCACCGATTACGTCTTTGAACTGTTCAAACCGTCCAATTACGCCGCCTGATTTATCTTCATCATTACCGTCGCCGGTAAGAATTTCTGAGGCGGTGCTTCCAAGACTTGTGATGGAACTGATCAGATTTCCATTTTTTGAGTTTCCTTTAGATTTTTTCTTCTGTTTTGAGTCGCCGCTGCCGATGGCTTCCGTGGTGTCTGTTACTGCATTTTTAAGCTGGCCAAACTGGGCGATAATGCCGGAGCCTTCGCTTTGTCCTTCTGATTCATCATTTCCATTGCCGCCTAATGCATCAGTCGCGGCGGATTTCAGGGAGGCAATGGCGCCTGCCAGTCCGCCAGAACTGTTTCCGGCTGCACCGGAGCTTGTACCTGGACTTGAGGAATTTCCCCCGTCACCGCTGTCTGAGGCGGAGGAACCACCGCCGGAAATGGCGCTTGTTACGTCAGTGACAGCGGTCTTTAATGCCTGAAATTTAGACAGAATACCGCCATTTTTATCATCATCTGTTTGGCAAAGGGGCATTTCGCATAAAGACTTAAGTGCGCCTGTGAGACTGCCTATGGTGCCTTCTTCGCTTATGTTCAGCGCATCTGCTACAGACTGAATTGCCTGTCCCAATTTGGAAAAGGCGTCTGCGGCAGCAGTAATATTGTCCGTCTCAGAAAAGCCGGAGAGAGAATCATTGATATTGGAAAGGCTGCTGCCTAATGCCTCTGCATTGGTGTTAACTTCCCCGATGTTGGCAGCTATCTTGCCTGTGCTTTCGCTGACGGTGGCAGCAGAAGCTTCCAGGTTGTCAATGTCTTGGGCAATACCTGATGTGGCATAAGATAATCCTTCTGAAAAACTGGAATTATTGTTTAGGTCGCTTAGCAGAGCAATGTACCTGGATTTAAAATCTTCAAAAGCCTGTTCATTGCCGCTTAAAATATCCTGGACACTGTAGCCCATGCCGCCTGCAACCTGTTCTAAGTCGGAGTATGCTCTTGCAATGTTTTCAATTTCAGCTATCTCTTCCCATTTTGATTTCTGGCGTTCCATGTTGTTGATTAGAGAATCATAGTAAGCTTCTGTTTCAGAAATCATTTTTGAATAGTAGCTTTCAATCTGATCCGCCTGCTTGTCGAGAAGGTCCATTTGATTTTGAATGGCATCCTTTTGCTCTTCTAACAGACTGATTTCATCTTCCAGCAGGGAGATATTCTTTTCTTTATTGGAAATTTCAATTTCAAATTTTGCATTGTCAACGTTTTCTTTTGCAGCCCGCAGCCCTTCATCATTTTGCACGTACTGCATTCCATTTTCTTCACTGTATTGAAGGATTGTGCGCTGGTGCTGCATCCGTTCCAGCTCGTACTGTGCTTTTTGCAAATCCAACTGACGCTGGCGTTCAGAATTGGCTTCTTTCATAGCATCAATTTCATTTTGAATATCATCTATGAGCTTTTGTTTTGCTTCGATCTGCTCGTCAATCAGATCTTTTTGTGCCTCTAGCTGTTCCTTCTGGGCGTCAATTACTTCAAGACGGGCATCCTTTTCCTGAGTGAGAGAGGAGACAGCGGCATCTTTGGCATCCTTGTAACCGTCAATCTGATTACCCAGCAGCGTGGAAATGCCGCTGAGGGCGGATTCGTAAAGCGATTTATAGCCTTCCAGGTATTGCCGTTGGTATTTGGCATATTCCTTCTCATACCCCAGCTTGTTTGCAAAATATCTCTCATAAAGCGCGCAGAGACTGTCCAGGTATTCCTTTTCAGTAATAACTCCATTGTCGCGAAGCTGGGATAAGTCAGATAACTCTTCCTCGAAGGCTTCTATGTAGCTTGCGGCGGCGGATTTTCCGGCACCTGCTGCATGGGAGGCAGCACCGCCCATACTGTTAAAATTAATTTGCGGCTCATATTTAATATTACCTGCTGATTCTTTTATTGCATTTTCCAGTTCTGCAGCTCTTGCCAGTTTGGCATCTAGTTGGCCGGGAGTTAAAGTACCGCTAGCAATTTCCTGATAGACTCCCTCTAATTCTGTTAAGTTTTTAATGATTTCACCTGTATAGGCTGCATTTTCAGCAAGCGTAAGCAGGTTGGCAACTTCACCAGAAGTATTCATGCCTTGTAGATTGCATAATTCCTTTTGGAAGGTCAGCATTAAAATAGCTTGTGCAACATTTTCGGCAGATACCATTTCATTTGCAAAAGAGGCAATCTGTTCTTCTGTAGCAGAATTTAAATCTAATCCTGACTTTTTTAATATCTCTGTATTACTTATTAAAGCGTCAAAAGCTACCAGTTCTTCATTTACTACACCAAGATCTTCTAAGGCAGATTTTAAAGTTTCAAAATCTTCCGTTCCAGATACTCCGGCTTGCAGGATAGAAATAGCAAGCTGATTGAAACTGTCTTGGACATCAGCAGCTTCTGAATCTGAATCATTTAGTATATCAATAAAATGCTCATATGCAGAATAATCGACTTGTAAGCCCATTTCTGACATATCATCAAGTTTTGCTTTGATTGAATCGCAGGTAGATAGGATGTCTACACTATTTATATTAAGTTCATTGTCCGTAAAGAGGTTTTGCCATGTTGATTTCAGGCTGTCGAATGCAGGCTTAATTTGCGCATTAAGATTGCTTATTGTTTTTGAAGAAGAGAGTGGGAAATTTGCATTTGAATTGTCAGATAGTTCTTCTTTGTATAATTTAACAGTTAAAATTAAGTCTTCTAAGGTAAGTCCATTTTCTTTTAAATAGTTATTAATTTCTGGGAAATGTGTTAATAGTTCATTTTGGGTTAAGCTGCCAGTATTTATAAGATCAATTAAGTGCTGCTTTGATTCTGATAAAGAATCGTTATTAATAAATTCAATAAGGTTCTGCTTTGGTGCTAATAGAAGATTGTCAATTGTTTCAAGTTGTAAAGTAATATTGTCTAATTCAGGACTTGCGTCTCCCGCGGCTAATAAATCGTCAGCAAATTCTTGAAGATTCTTTCTATCTTCTTGAAGCTTTTGTGACAATTCTTTCAGTTTATTATTATATTTTTCAATAGATTCAGAGTCATCATTTCCAATGGCCTCTTTTTTTAAATCCGAATAGTATTCGTATTGTGCTATAAGGTCAGCTAACACCCCTGAACCACGGATTAATCCGGTATCCTGGCTGGAAGCAGCATATGATATAGTCTGAGTGGTGTTTTCACCTGTTAAGTAAGAGGAAACGGGTTTACTTGGACCTGGTTGATTTTCGTAGAGAGATTTATACTGTTCAATTAATTCCTGATTTGAAGTGCCATATTGCTGGTTGTATTTTTCTTTGGTCAAATTGGCAACTTTCTGTTGATCATCGTTTTTTTCCTGATTTAGATATTGTTGGCGTATTTTTAGTTCTTCGTTTTGTGCTTTGAGGTTTTGTAAGTCTTCTTTGTTAATAATCGATAGGGAAGCTGGATCACGATTTTCCAATTCTTTTATTTTATCATTTAAGCTCTCAATTTCTGTTTCAATAGATGATATTTCAGATTGAGTATTGGATAAAGCTTCTTTTGCTTTATCAAGCCTGTGTATGTAGTTATCAAGGGCGGCAATAGCTTTATCAATCACTTTGTTAAGTGCCCATGTAACAAACATGTTAACTACAGCTCCAACTGCTTGGAGTATTTTTTTGCCAATTTGAGTAAGTATTTTTTGGGGTGTAGGTATTTCACTTAAAATATCACTGGCATCTATTTCAGGAATTGAAAAATCATTTGTTGATTCAGGAGTTTTTTTTTTGCTGTCAAATGTTTTGAATATCATATGATTAATGTTTGTAATCTGTGGAGGATTACATTTCATAGCTTGTGAAGAAAGGCAATGAATATATTGGAGACATTTGATTTATGGAAATACTTATTTATCTAGTTCAGATGGAAATGAGTACTGTTTTTAAACATTATTTAACTAAATTCAAATAATCATAAATGATGGTGAAGTATCCATAGTCAGACTCAGTTCCATTTCTTACAATTGTCAGTTCTTTAACACCTTTAATATCAATAGTAAATGGTTTTGAACCACTATTAATATCTATAGGATCTGTGCTGCCAAGAAATTGATCACCTGAATAGAATTCCAACCATGCTTTTTCCTGAGAATCTCCATTTACAGAAGAACATACCATTTCTCCAACGCACTCAGAATAAGCATCATCAAGTTGGTAGGTGGGATTTAAAATGTTGTTTTTATTACTTCCATAATGAAAACATATAGTACCTGTATAATGTTCAATACCATCAGTATCAATAAAACACTCAGGAGGATATTGATCTGAATGATCAAACCAATACTTTTCTTTGCTATTAATAGCAGGTAGATCAAATACACTTTTATTATCGATTGGCTGCATTTCGTTAGTGTTTTCCTTAGCTATAGATAGTTGAGTAACTTCAGTATTTAAATCTTTGATTTCATTATGTAATTTATTATTTTCTTCTTTTAAAGCAAGATATTCCTCTGTTAAAACAGCGTACTCTTCTTGTAAGGAGTTGTATGAGAGGTTGGTGTTTGTTATGCTAATATGAGTACAGACAAGAGTAAAAAAACCGCCAACAATTGCTCCAATGATTGCCGATATAATATTATATCGGCCAGTTATATGAGCGACTTTTTCAGAAATGGTATCTTGGTCTTTCTCAATTTCTTGTTCATCAGTATTTTCCATAAACGTTTGTTCTTTCTTGTTATATTGAGTGCACTTGTAATTTAAAAACTATTATTTTTATTATACTGTAAAATATTTAAAAATACTATAAAAATATGAATATTTAGTTTAGAAATTTCTTTCTATTTTCTCCGTTTTTTCCACTCCGGCCAGGAGAATTCCGTAGCATTATCCTGTTTCTTCCTGCGCAGGCAGGGCTGTGTAAGAAGCAGGAGAGCAGTATCACTCTTTTGGTTTCTACTCAGTCACGAGCAAGTTTTCCTTCTTGGTTTGGAGTACCTGTTACAAGCCTTTCGACTCAGAATCGTTTATACTCTCTGAACACGTCCATATCTGAATGACCAGACTTAGGATTTCCGCTGCTGATTGGTGGTTTAGTCTCTTCCACAAGACCTGTCATTTAGCGTTTCCACATATGACCTGCCGCATATTTTTTTGCCATTGCTGACATCCTTTCGGAGTGCATATCACGCTCACCGTTTCCAGTCACGTTGTAGCCATGCGGCACTATTTATTCACTATAAAAAAGCTTCCCAGCACTGAGGAAACAGCATTCCTCAATTACGATTCACTTTATAGAACATCATGAGTTGACTAAGTTCATACATTCCTGCCCTTGCAGTTCGTCGATCAGGAATTGCTTGGGCATGAAGGGCATATTCAAAACAAAAAACAGTTTATGAAATCCGTACGCTGATACGGTATTTACCGATGTTCTTAACATAATCAGAGATTTTTGTGGTGATCTGCTTTCCGAAACTTGCCAGAAAGCTGTCTGCCTTTTTGGTGCCTGCATCGGAGACGTTGACAGAACTCAGGGCCTTTTCCACCTGGCTGGTGAGGTTTTGCAGGGCAGAAGGAGAAAAGTCAATGGTGGTGACGGTTGCTTTTAAAGACTTTAACTGGTCGGTCAGTTTCTTTATGGCAGCATCGTCAAGGGTTCCGCTGATTTTCAGCTTGTTAATTTTTTTCTCCAGATCAAGTATTTGTTTATTAATGGTTTGGCGGCTGGGCAGATTGACAGCAGCCTGGATTTCCATGTCATATTTGTCCATAGATTATAAACCATCCTTTCCATGCTGATTTTTGTAAAAGGTGAGGCAAAATCAATCCTCTTATTCTATGACTAATTTTGTTTCAACCGGAATAACAGGCAGATGATTAATGCAGTATTCAAATTTCACATCTCCGTTGTGGTTTCCGCCAACACCTTTGTATGCTGCATGCAGATTGGTAAATTCGTCCACTTCATCATCAGGAATGCCTTTGATGGAGATATAGAATTTGTACTTTTCATTTATCTTGTCTGCCAGTATTTCTCTTTGGGCAGCCATCAGGTTGTCAAGCTGCATGTTTTCTTCGTATTTTTTTTGTAAAGCAGCCAGGTTTTGCGCAGTCTGCAGCAGAAGCTCATGCTCCTGCCGGTGTTTTCTCATCCATCTGGTTTCCAGCCCAAGCTTATTTATCATCCATTCCAGCAAAGAAACCGCCGCCTTTATTCCCATGAGAATGAGAAAAACGGAAATAAATACGGAGGAAAAATCTACTTTGGCTAATGCAAGGATATCATTCATTGGCTGTACCGCCATAAATAATACTTAAGTCCACATTACCGGTAATGCCGGAAAGCTGGCCGCTTGAGGTGTACTGCCATGCATAAATATCTCTGCCTATGTTTAGCCTGGGATTATATTTTTCATTGGGACTGATAGAAATATCCATTTTCCTGTAAGAATTATAATATCTTGCAATCCAGTAGGTATCACATTTTATAGGATAAGGTTTCAGGTAAGATTGATAAAAGGACATCCCTGTGTAGACACCGAAGGGGTATCCGGCGTCTGTGATTACGTCGCTGTATGCGTGGATGATATCTTTTAGCAGCGGGCCGAGTCCCTTCTGGCATTTATCTTCCACATCAAGCCATACCATGCATTTTCTTCCATTTAAAACAGAAAGCACTTTTTTGGCGTCTGTTATGGCTTTTGCAGTTGAAGCAGCATAAGAATAATTGTATACACCGGATACGGTGACACCTGCATCCTGACAGCCTTTCCAGTTTTGTTCAAAATTGGTATCAGGGTTTAAATCTTTCCGGATTATTTTAAGGATTGCCTGATGAACGCCTGCTGACTTTACCTGTTCCCAGTTGATATTGCCCTGATAAGAGCTTACATCCACACATTTATTTGTGAGTATATTTTTGTCAGACATAAGATTCACACCTTTCTTATATGAGCTGTAACCTGGCAGATACAGGCCCATGTTATATTAATTAGTTTTTTTAGCTGAATTTACAGCAGCTTCTATTTTCAACTTTAACCATTTGTCGAAAGAGCCATATAACTGTTCAATTGTCTTTTTGGACTGATCGGAGATCAGATTGATGGCTTCTACATAAGCCCGGTTGAAGGCTTCTTTCTGTGCAGCTTCATCAAAGCGTCCGCTTGCCTTAAGGGAGTCAGTGTAGACCTGATTGACATAGAGGACAGCATCCATAACATCAGATAAGGCACTTTCAATGATTTGTCCAATCACTTCATTTTTGGCAGCATCGGCAATCAGGCCGCTTTCAATGATTTTGGCTTTGATCAGGCTGACCGCATAAGCGGCAACGACCGGAAGAACTGCAGTTAAAATAATATATAATATATAGTTAATCACTTCTGAAATTTCCATCATTTCATTCATATAATATGCACCTCCTAATCGGAAATGATTTGGGTTCTGGCTTTTTGTAGACGTGCCATATATTCCTGAAAACATTCAGGAGAGCAGGTCATTGCGCGCCAGGAGCTGATCCGCTTACTGTCCAGACAGCAGAAGTACTCTTTGCCGCAAACCCGGCATACGGTATTTGGTTTGTTCAAAACATTTCACCTCGTAAAAAAAGGGCGGCATAAGCCGCCCCGGATTGATTTGCAATGAGAGTACGCAGTGCGTATTTCCCATTGCATTTGCTGATTTAGCTTTCAGCGTTGGCCATGTCGTATTTTCTAAGCGTCCAGAGATTTTTGCCGTCGCCTGCACATGCCTTTGTAAGGGATTCAATTTCGATTCCCTGAACAGCAGCCTGATCGCCTGCGGACAAATCAATGGTTCCGGAAATTTTGCCCTTTGACAGGTATAACTGTAAGGGTACGTCTGCTTCTGTGCAAAGGTCGGTAAACCATGCATCTACGATTACTTCTCCAGCCATGCTGAACTTGTTTGCGTCATTGGAAATTTCCTCGTATTCAGAGAACACAGGATAGTAGTCCACGATCACGGTATCGCCTGCTGCAAAGGCATCTGTAGGCAGAGTGATTGTTTTTGTTTCCGGCGCATAGGCAAATTCTTTTGCAGATGCTGCTGCATTCTGTGTATAAGCATCACCAGGAAGCCCGTTGGAATCTGCTTTGTAGAGGTACCTTACTTCATTGCCGGCAGCTCCCGCAGCCTTGTAAGACAATGTAATGGTGTCTTCTCCGCTCTTTACTTCAAATTCTTCTCTGATTAAGATGGCGGAACCGTTTGTTACCTTTACAACTTCGGAGCCTACCTGCAGGGCCAGATAACCTTCATCTACAGAACCGTTTTCGGCTGTAATGCTTGCAACTTTATTTACGTCAAAGGCAGCAAGCTTTGCACCGTCCTGCCCCTCTGCATATACGGTTTCCTGTGAGCCTACAATCTTAAAATTCTTTAAGTCGTTTAAGGTTACCTTATGCTTTTTTGTTGCGGAATCATTGATGATGATTCTCCTTACTTTTTTGAATGCGTACTTCATTTTTAATCCTCCTTGTTTTCCGAAGGAAAATCCGAGCCCCCTTGGCGAGGAGAGGATTTATCCCCCTTGTTTTCCGAAGGAAAATCCGAGCCCCCTTGGCGAGGGGAGGATTTATCCCCCTTGTTTTTTTATAAGAAAAGACCAATCATTTTAACCAGTCTAATTCTTTTTTATTAATGTCCTTAAAACGGAGTGTTCCGTGATAAATACCGTCCAGCAGGTGGTCAGCGTAATCTTTCCTGTTATTGAGGGAAAGGGCTTCATTTAGCCAGTAAATTTTGCAGTCACCTATTTGAAAGGGAGAAATAGAACCATTGCCGCAAAAGCAGCCGGCAGCCATCAGACTTCCTAAAAGGTCAAAGTCCTCCTCCTTCTTTTTCTTCCGCCTTTTTGCTTTTTTGATTTCTTCCCGCATATCTTCAATGAGAACACGTCTTGCATTTTCATCGGCAGGATGGATTCTGCCTGAGTGGTCAATTTTGTTGACTGCTTTTACCCACTGATAAATGTATTCAAAGATTTCCTGATTAATCTGACAGGAAGGATCGGCCTCGTCATAGAAGCAGGGACTTCCATCCTGATAGAATCCTTTTTTAAAATAATGTGTTTCCACCATAAAGAACTGAAGGGCATCTGTGATCTGATCTCCTGGATGAATCTGGTAAGCGTCATATTCTGCTTTGTTTTCCTCATAATTTGCAATGCAGTTATCCCATTGGAGATGAAAAACCTCATAGGGGGAGGTTTCTAAATAATTTTTTCCCATATCATCCAGCATCACCATATTCAGATAGGGATCAGCCAGCAGAATTTGGATGTAGCTCCAATAAATCAGATCCGGAGAGGAGGACTGGTTGATGGATAAAATTTCTTTTATTGTGGGGTGATGCAGGGTGATAGAGGAGGTAAGTTTAAAATCTTCCCCTGACATTAAAAATGCCTTGCTAAAAGTTATATTCATATATTTTGCCTCTTTTTGCGCTTGTTTTACCTTAGAACTTCTTTGCTTTCCATATTTGATATATAGCTGCAGAAAAACAGCGGTTTTGTTTGATTTCACAGGGGAAATAAAAGATTTTTATTTTCTCGCAGCTTTATTTTGTAGGCCTGGTCTGACTTTTTGTTGGATTCCTTTTTTCTTATAAGAGCACATTTCCTGCAATACATCCGTTTGTTCCCTGTTTTTTCAATCAGGGCGCCGCATAGCTTGCAGCGGGTATATCCTTTTCGGGAACCGGACTTTAATCCGTAATAGGCTTTTTGATAATCCTTCATATTTCCTTCCAGCCGTTTGCAGATGTATCCAATATAGAAATGATCTTCCGTCAGAAAATCCAGGTCGGTAATTATTTTATTCTTATTCTCATATTCTTCGATCAGCCTGCAGCATTCTAAGGACTTTCTTAAAAACCCTTCGATCACTTTTTTATATTCCGCCCAGGATAAAACCATTTTTTCCGCCTGAAGCTTCTTTTTTACCTTTTCAGAACGGGCAATTGCATCGTCAATCATTTCCGTCACAAGGTCAGCGTCCATGTCAATTCCTGAGATCCACTGATAAAATAACCGTTTTGGTGTTTTTAGCAGATCCATGTATTCTTTGTTTAAAATTACTTCCTGATCAAAATATCTGGTGTAAAGGTTATTGACTTTCTGCCGGATGATAGAACACCAGTCTTCCTTTTTGGTCATGGATTTGTAATGGTTATATTCCACGTCCGACCAGGTGAGAAAAACCTGTCCAAGTCTTGTGGAAAGAAGGTGATCCGGAATCTGGAAGCGGATGGACTTTCTGCAGGTTCTTCTTTGATTGGCGGAAGACCAGAGAAGTGTGCAGAAGGCGTGAAAAATTTCATCCTTTTCTGCTGATGATTCTGCCTGCTTGTAATCTTCAATTATTTCATAAAGAAACATTTCGTCACATTGGTAAATCAGTATCACCTGCCTTAAATTCATAATATTTTCCAAGATATTCATAGGAGGTTTCTGTTTTTCGGGGAACTTCCCTGATAGAAACATTTTCTTTTGACGCAGTGTTGCTTTGCAGATTTTCAATGATATAATCGCCGTAGGCAGCCCATGCGAAAGCCTTGCTGATGGATACGGAAGCATAGGAAGCGCAGATCACATAGTTGGCAATGAATTCCTCTTCCATGTTCAGAACCGATTTTAACTGCTTTTTGTATTCTTCCACTACAGCGTCTAAAAAAAGGGAAGATTCTGCAGCAGTGCATTCTTTTTCCAGCTGTTCCTTTAATTGGGCGGCGTATTGATTGATAAACCTCCGGCAGATCCGCAGGGAAGTTTTGTCTGAGAGCGCTATGTTTTTATTTAAAATTAAATTTTTGATGTGATCCAGGGAATGAATGTCATGTTCCCAAAGAATATGTTTCTTTTCCCATGTGCAAATATAATCACAAAGCTCATTCATAGGGGAAGGGGAGTGGTAGGCGTTGGGAATTAACTTTTCTTCTCCATTTTTTAGTTGTTTGTTTTTCTCCATAATTGCTTTATATTTCTTTAGCTTTGCAGGATAATTGTAAAGCAAAAAGAAAGGAAGCTGATCTAAATGCTTTTTAAGACCATTATTCATGTGCCAGCGGAAACCGGTTTTCAGAAAATCAATTTCTTTGCCCTGAAAAACCCGAAGCAGCGAAGTGAAATCGGAATACAGTTTCTGGATGTCGCTGCCAGCAGTGTATTTGTTTATAATGCTTGTGGCGGCATTGGTGATTTCACCAATCCGGCTGTCCCTTGTCATAAGCTCGTATTCCGTAAGATTGGCTTTTGTGTAGGGCTTTGGAGAAATGGTTATTTTATCTTCCAGATCAAGAATGATGTGTTTTTCAATTTTGGAAGCAGTCAGAACAGGATCGTCTGTCAGCAGAAAAATGTCGCCATCGCAGTCAGCCCCTCCCTGTTGGGGGAGGGAGGCATCATACATGTTAAACATAACAATATCCTGATCCTTAAAGTGCCCAAACCATTTTAAAAGCACATCATTTTGGACGATCTTTATTCGATTAACCTCCGAAGGATCTACTAAGGGAGAGCGGAAGGATAAAACAGTGCCGGGAGCAAAATTTCCGCTGTACAATTCCCCTTCCTTTAAACATCCGACAGGCTTTTGACCGGCAGCATATTGCAGATAGCCGATCATATCTCCAACGCCGGTATGATAAAATCCGGAACAGTAGATTTTTCCCACCTTTGCTTCATGAATTGCTTTTTTCAGCTTTCTGTAGATAAATTGTTTGATGGCAGGATCTTTCAGCATGGCGTCATTGATAAGCGCAGCCTCCAGATATTTGCTTTCCGGTTCATGTCCGTTGGTATCATGAATTCCCATAAATTTGTAAGTATAAAAGGGTTCGCCTTTGATAATTCTTTCATAAAGCTGGGTGGTGTATCTGGCCAGCTGAATGATTTTTCCATCATTTTTACTGTCCAGAATATCATAATTATCCGGTTTCCTTTGCTGAAAATGTTCAATATATTTGGGGTTCCAAAGGTCTAAGCACTGCAGATACTGAAAATTCATGCGGGTGTATTTGTTTCTATCTTTGATGTGATGACTGTACTTACTGATTCCTAATTTAAAATGGTATTTTTTTAGGGTGTTCAGGTATTCTTTCCATGCGTTACTGCCATAGGCTTCCTTAAAAAGCCTGCAGCCTTTAAACATGGAGGTGTTCCAGATGCAGTCAATGGTGTCAATGGGATGTCTGGTGCCATAAATGTCTGTGATAAACTCACAGCCCCATTCTTTTAGTATCTTTCTGAAAGGAACGTAAACAGAATAGCCTTTTATAAAGGGAAGACGTATCTGTACGCCTGCTGCATTGTAATCCAGTCCTAATTGCCCGCTTACCTTTTCCATGAATTCCTGTTCGTGGCAGCCGCATCCGTCAAAGAAAGACAACGTTAAATCTTTATAACCTTCTTCAATTTCTTTTGCCAGATACGTCTTCTTTTTACCCGTAGCCTTATCGGTAAATTCTTTTTCCCTTTCCACAACAAATTTGATCAGTTGATTTGGGAGAATTTTTTCATATTCGCCGATAATAACAATATTCGGCATATAGTCAGGTATCAAGGTGCAGGAACTAAATAAAAGGCATCTTTGTGCTTCATATTTGGAAATTACGCATTCCCTCACCGGAAGGTCCATCTGGGTTATTTGATATAATTCATCAAAAATAGTGTCACACACAAAAGCGGTAATTCCTTCCTTTGCCTGTGAGGCGGATTTTCCAAATCTGGAATAATGGACTCCATTATAGAAGAAACCATTATTTAAAATGTGGCGGAGTTCTTTTTCCTGTCTGGGATTCTTTTTGGCCACAACAAGGATCATTTCACTGATATGTAAGGAAGGTTTTCCGCGAAGCCGCTCAATCTGATCAAGAAGCAGGGAGCTTTCCTGCGTGATCAGATAACCTTTTTGAATCTCAGTTTCTTTATCAATTGACATATTAAATTTTTGTGCAGTCAGATCTTTGAGGGGTATTTTTATAAGCGTATATTGAGTTTTATTGATGGTCAGCCGCCTCCCTTTCCTGCTCAAACAGTTCATTTCCTCTTTCAAAGCATTTGCAGGTATATTCAAAGCGTTTGATATACCGGTCAAAATATCCGGTTTCATTTGCCTGCATTATGATTCTTAAAATATTGTTTTCTATGGTTTCTCTTGTTCCCGGAATCAGCTGGGCATCAATTTCCTGCGCGTCAATTCTGAAATCCTCTTCGATATCCTCCCGTTTTAGCCACAGAGCAAGCAGGTATTTTTCTTTTGCTTTTTTATATTTATAGGTGCATTTTACAAAATAACCTTTTTGTCCCTGCTCTGCCGGCAGTTTGATTCTGATGGTATAGCCTTCTTTTATAATTTGATACATGTTTTCCTCTCTTTCTGCGTTTACTGTTGCGCGAAACAAGTTTTTTTCCATTCCTTTCGGATTTCCATGTTTTTTATGCATTGCTGGTCAAATTTTCTGTCGGAAATAATTTTTTCCGCGACTTCCACCAATGTAGTTTTCCTGTCAAAATCTGTAAAAAAAATTTTTCCGCCAAAAGTGGTGTGATCTGTAATGGGTACAGCCATTTGTTGTTTCTCTTCCTCCTTTCATATCCCTCTAATTACTATTTCTCCATTTGTTTTTTGAGTGAGCAAAAATTACTTTTATGGAGCAAAAGCGTGGGGACGAAGAATTCCGGCACTGCCAAAAGGGAAGAAAGATTTATAAATAAAACAAACAAATGTTCGAAAATATATTGACAGTCACAAACATATGTTCTATACTAATAATTACCAGTAAAGGAAAGAAAGGTAATTAAAAATGGAACAGATATTAGCAGACTATTATAATGACAATGGGGAAAAACTTCATAAGGTGGTTGACAAAATATTACGGAAGTTTGGCGGTATATCGGATAAGGACAGAGATGATTTCTACTCTCTTGCAAATGAGGTGTTTGCAGATACATTAAAACGGTATGATCATTCTCAGTCATTTGATGTATTTTTGTACGCATGCCTGTCAAATAAAATAAAATCGGAGATGACAAGAAGAAATCGTGAAAAACGTAAAGTAAAGGGATGCATTATTTCTATTGACACGCCTGTTGGAGATGATGAGGATTCCACTTTAAAAGATGTAATTGCAGATGAATTTAATATGGAACAGGAGATTATAAGAAAACAGGGAGAAAGATACAGTAAAAGAATGCTGCTTTATCTTGGCAGGCTTTCCCTCCTTCAGAGAAAAATACTGCATTTGGAGGTGATAGGTTATTCTCCTGTTGAAATAAAAGAAAAGTTACAGATCAGCAATAAGCAGTTTGCAGATTGTAATGCAGCAATCCGTTCTTACAGGAATATATCTGTACTTCTTTAAGATGCAGGGAGGAAGAAGGTTGAAAGAAACTTTCAACCTTACGTATTTGGGCCTATTCCCACTTGGGAGGAGCCCAAGCGGGAAAGGCATGGGTATAAAAATGGCAAGACCACGAAAGCAGATTTATACATTGGAAATGTATTTGAGTAAAATAGAGGATGGAGATATTGACAATAATGCAGATGTTCAAAGGAACTTTGTCTGGAATAAAGAACAGATTAATGAGCTGATTGTAACAGTTCTTGCTGATGAATATATTCCGCCTATTATTTTAGGGGAGGAAAGCAGCTCACAATTACATATTACGGATGGCGGTTGTAGAAGCGCGGCGTTAAACAGCTTTCGTAATGGAAATTATAAGGTTACATCTGCCATTGAAGATTCTATTATTTTTTATAAGAAAAAAGTAAAAAGGGAAGATGGAAGTATCGACTGGGAGGATGCAGTATTCGACATTAAAAATAAAACTTATGAAAAGCTTCCGGAAGAATTGAAAAAGAGATTTAATGAATATCAGTTGGAAACAATTATCCATGAAAATTGCGACAGCCATAGGATTTCAAAATATATCAAAAGATACAATAACCACACGCCCATGAATACAGATCAGAAGGCATTTACTTATATTGATAAATTTGCTGGAAATATACGTGAAATTTTAAATTGTCGTTTTTTTCTGGATTGTAGTAGTTTTTCAGAACCTGAAAAGACAAAAGGTGTGATTGAGCGGGTAATTACTGAAACCATTATGTGTACCAATCATTTGGACAAGTGGAAAAAGCAGCCCAAAGCCCTTTGCAGGTATCTTAATGAAAATGCATCTAAGGAAGAGTTTGATAAGCTGACAGATAATCTTCACAGATTAGAGCATGTGGTCACAGAAGATATCAGGAGTCTTTTTAATAAAAAGGATGCGTTTCTTTTTCTTGCCTTATTTGAAAAGTTTACGTTCCTTGGAATCAAGGATCAGAGATTTGCTGAATTTTTGAGGAAATTTAAAGAAAATCTGAGGCTTTCTAAAAGAAATGAAAAAGGACTTTTGTTTGATGAAATTGACAGGGATTTAAGCACAAAGGACAAGGCTGTCATTACGGAAAAGCTGGAAATGTTAAATTGCCTGATGGAGGAATTTTTTTGTACTAAAAATAGTGACAGGCAAAAAACAAATGGCAAAAAGAATAATCTTGATGAAATTTTATTTTTGACGGAAACTTTGGAAATAGACAAAGAAACATTGGAGAAGGATATCAGCCTGTATCATGAGACATTGAATGACCTGGAGGAAAAAACCATAAAGTTAGGTTCGAAGCTGTTAGATAAACAAAACAGGCTTTCCCTTCTTGCAATGGTGGTTTATTCTTATAAGGAAGATCAGGATTTGGATGATTGGCTTGCGGAGTATGCAGAAAAGAATAACACATATTTTCCGGACCAGAAAAAGAATTTTAGATATATGAGGGAGGCATTTGAAAGGTTTCTGCTTACAAAGTTGTGAAAATGTGTTATCCTTTTTCTATGATATGTTAACAGAGGGCGGCAATGATAGATAAAGAAAAATTTAATGTACTAAACTATGTAAAAAAAGAAGAATACTGCGGCAGCATGGATGGGATGCGCTATATGCTGAAGAAGAAAGAAAAAGAAGAAGGGGCAAGGCTTGAGGTGATTATCTGGCCGGAACCTTTATGCTATGCCAAAACCGAAGAGGCAAAAAAGCAGCGCAGGGAATTTGACTTTACATCTGAAGGCGTTTTTCAGGCGGCAGAGTGGTTAAATCAACAATATATGGATCAAAAACCATTGTGGGAGCTGTCTAAGACAACGGTCACAATCTAAAAGCATTGCCGGCATTTTCTAGTTGAAATTATGAAGGATTATGAATTATAATATATATAGTGTTTATTATGATATGGGGGAGTAAATTGAAAATAATCATAATAGTTTATTTTCAAGAGTGGAGGATAGTGCAATGACATCATTGACTTTTGACAATAGGGTGGTCAATAGAGAAGTGGATTTTTGTAAAGTATACACTTTGGAAAGTAAAGAGAAACTGGAAAGGGTATTGTTGAAAAACAGAATATCTTATTTTATTGAATGGCAGGAACGTTCCTGGCTTTCAAGAACTTTTGGAAGTGACAAACAAAAGAATATTTTTACGATCCGAATTAATGAAGCAGATGTGGAACGTGCTGCGGATCTGATTAGAGGAATAGAATCTGTTAAAATTAAAAACACAAGTGAGGATTAAGCTCAGATGCTATGTGTTGAAAGTTAACTTCAGTGTAAATTCAGCCCCCGGGTTATGCCCGGGGGTTAGTTGATTAAATTTTTATTTGTATGTCTGCTGAAGCAGGCAGATGGGAGGAAAATGAGTCAGAAAAATACTTTTGCGTGTCCTGTTTATAAAAAATGCGGTGGGTGTCAGCTTCTGAATATGGAATATCAGGCACAACTTAATTTTAAGAGAGGACAGGTGGCAAAGCTATTAAAATCTTATGGAAAAATAGAAGAAATGATCGGCATGGAACAGCCTGCTCATTATCGGCATAAAGTACATGCTGTATTTGGAAGGGACAAAAAAGGAAATATTGTTTCGGGAATTTATAAGGAAGGAACTCATCAGATTGTATCGGTGGAGGAGTGTCTGTTAGAAAATGAAAAGGCAGATGCCATTATACAAACAATAAGAAAGCTTCTAAAGTCTTTTAAAATTAAGACTTATGACGAGGACACCGGATATGGTCTGCTACGTCATGTACTTGTACGAGTGGGGTATCAGACAGGGCAGATCATGGTAGTATTGGTATTAGGATCTCCAATTATGCCTTCCAAAAATAATTTTGTAAAAGCACTGCGCAGGGAGCATCCTGAAATTACTACGGTGGTAGTAAATGTAAATGAGAAAAGAACCAGTATGGTGCTTGGAGATAAAGAGCAGGTGATTTATGGGCCGGGATATATTGAAGATGAGCTGTGCGGCATGACTTTTAAGATTTCTCCCAAATCTTTTTATCAGGTGAATCCCGGTATGGCACAGAAGCTATATGAAAAAGCAATGAAATATGCAGGAATTTCCGGCAGGGAAACAGTTTTAGATGCTTATTGCGGAACGGGAACGATTGGCATGGTGGCTGCTGCAAAATCAAAAAAGGTGATTGGAGTAGAACTTAACAAGGATGCTGTTAAAGATGCTATAACAGGCGCAAAGAAAAATAAGCTGTCAAATATCAGATTTTATCAGGCTGATGCGGGAGAATTCATGGAGAAAATGGCTGAAAGCAAAGAGAAAGTGGATGTGGTTTTTATGGATCCGCCCAGAAGCGGCAGCAGCGAAAAGTTTTTAACTTCATTGGTTAAATTAAAACCGGAAAAGGTTATATATATATCCTGCAATCCGGAAACTTTAGCAAGGGATTTAGATTTTTTGTGTAAAAAGGGGTATCAAATGAAAAAAGGAGCGGCAGTTGATATGTTCCCGTTTACTGATGAGATTGAGGTGGTAGTTCAACTGAGATGGTCCTGTAAAAGCGTAAAAAAATAATTTAGTTTATTATCCATTAACCGAAGTTCTTTCATCCTCTGATAGATACGCCAAAAATGAACAATAATTCACAAGCATGTCAATACAGAAATGTACCCGATTGGGTATATGATAATAATAGTTCAAGGTGTGTTAAATTGAATTGGAGGGAGTTACAAATGAAAAAGAAACTGGGGATGAGCATTAAGAGTAAATTGGTAAAAAAGAATGAGACGGCAAAAAAAGATAAACCGGAAAAGAAAAATAAGGGAGCGGGAGGAAGCATCAGAACAAAGCTTTTACTGGGCTTTTTGGTTCCCTGTATTTTGATCATTATATCAGGCACGTTATCTTATCAGCTTGCAGAATATGCAGTGATTCAGAGCTATCAAAAATCCATGGAAAATACCATTCAGAAAACAACAGAATATTATGATCTGTTAGTAAGTAATTTGTCTATTAGAACAAATCAGATTGTGTTGGATAATTCCGTAAAAAGCTATTATCGTGGGGAATATGCAAAAGAACCTTTGCAGGAGGGCAAGGTATTTCAGACATTGAAAAAACAGGTTTTAACAACAGCCTTATCAGATCAGTTTGTGAGCAGCATATATCTTTTGGCAGATTATGGGGAAGGATTTAATTCTGACAGCATGTTAAAACCGGTTAATTATGATGCTTATGTGGAAACCGAAGAAGGGAGCAGTCAGATTGCAAATGGGGAGAAAGTAGTTTTATCCGGCCAGCATGAAGAACTGGATGCAATGACAGGAATGAGCAATGACAGATATGCCTTTTCACTTGCAAGAAATATGGTGGATAAAACATCAAAACCAATTGGTATGCTGATTATGGATATTGATATGGAGGCGGTGAAAAAACCTTTAACCGATATGGCATTAGATGAGGGAAGCGTTTGTGCATTAATCACCAGTGACGGAAGAGAAATTTTATCTGTAGACGATATGGAAGATGGCGTATTTGTTTCCCAGGAAAAACTAATGAGTCTTTTTGGTTCCGATGAAACTTCATCTGTTTTTTACCAAAGGGATAATGGGAAGTCTTACTTATATGTATATTATAAAATGGTAAATTGTGATTTTGCAGTCTGCGCTAAGATTCCAAGGAATCAAATTTTAGCACAGGTAGATGATATTCGTTACATAACAATTCTTGTAGTAGCAGCGGCACTGGCTTTATCATTGGGATTGTGTGCATGGATATCCAACCGGATTATGAAATCGGTGAAAAATGTTTCTTATGTACTTAGCCAGGTGGAAAATGGCAACTTTAATATAACGGTAAAAGAAGGAAAGGATACAGAGTTTAAGATAGTAACACATCGCCTTCAGCGAATGATGGAGAAAATGCGGATTTTGATTAGCCAGACAGGAGAGGGTGCAACAGAGGTTGCGGATGCAGGAAACCGCGTCGCCGGAACAACGCAAAAGCTGGTGGCTTTATCAGAAGGGGTTACAAGCGGAATCACCCGGGTAAGCGATGGTGTGACAAGGCAGACAGAAGATGTTATGGAGTGCAGGACCACCATTCAGCAGCTTGCACAGCAGATAGAAGCAGTGGTAAAGAATGCGGAAATGGTAGAGGGAATTGCAAAAAACACAGGACAGACGGTAGGTGACAGTATTATCAATATGGAGAACCTTTCCGGCAAAGCAGAAGAAACTGCAACGATGACAGAAAGCCTGATCGTACAAGTGAATGAACTTTCGGAAGAAACAAAAGCAATTAATAAAATAGCGGAAACAATCAATGATGTTGCAGATCAAACAGGGCTTTTGTCATTAAATGCTTCTATTGAAGCAGCACGTGTAGGCGAAATGGGAAGAGGTTTTGCTGTAGTTGCCGAGGAGATCAGGCGTTTATCGGTACAGTCAGTAGAGGCAGTTAAGCAAATCAGGGCAACCGTAGAACAGATTGATAAAAGGAAATTCCAGATTGCAGAAACTACCGGGCAGGCATCTGATACGGTAAGAGCCCAGTCAGAGGCAATGAAGCTTACAGTGGGATCATTCTGTCAGGTGCGTGACAGTGTTACGGAGCTCACGAAAGCAGTCAACGACATTACCAGTATCATGGAGCGTATGGAGCGGGCGAAAGACCGCACTCTGGAAATGATTGACAGTATGGCAAAGGTATCTGAAAATAACGAAGATGCGGCGGTTGGAATGCAGCAAAATACGGTTGAGCAGGCAGAAGAGATATTGAGTCTGCAGGATGCGGTACGGATTCTCGGACGTGAATCTGATAAGTTGAAAGAAGCAATCAGTAAGTTTACCATATAACAACGAAGGTTATATTTTGTGAATCCTCCCTACATAAAAGACGAGTCTTCTTTTAGAAGGCTCGTTTTTTCGCAGCAAAATATCCGTGTCCGTGTAAATTAGCCGTGCAAGTGGGATTTGACCGGAAGGGAAAGGGTATACTATAATACAGGGAAAGGAGCATAAAAACAGGATGAAATCTTTTTGGGCTTATATTTATTTGAATCTTGCGGTGGGCAGGACGGCACATATTTTGTGGGAAATAAAAAAGCTGTCCGATAGAATCAGAAAAAACAGGAAAAAGTTAAAAGGCGAAAGAAAACAAATTTTATGGCTTCACGACCAGGTGCTTGAAAAGGTGGAAATTAAAGGCAGAGATGGGATAATCCTTAGGGGACGTCTTTTGAAGCATCCGGAAGCGGAAAGAATTGTGCTTATGTTTCATGGCTGGCGTGGAAGATGGGATAAGGATGGAGCAGCACTGGCGAAAGAGTTGTATGAGAAAAAAAGCAGTATATTGTTGGTAGATCAAAGAGCCCATCAGACCAGTGGGGGAAAATACATTGGCCTGGGGGTGCTGGAACGTTATGACTGCTTAAAATGGCTGGAATATATGGAGCATCGTACAAATTCATCTTTGCCAATCTATCTTTTTGGAGTTTCTATGGGAGCGGCAACAGTGCTTATGACATCCGGTTTGGAACTGCCTGAAAGAGTTGCAGGAGTGATTGCAGATTGTGGGTTTACCACACCTTATGAGATGATACGTATTTTTGCAAAAAAATATTTTAAAACAAAAGAGATTGAAATGGCAGATGCGGTAAACTGCCTGTGCAGGAAGAAAGCAGGTTATGATCTGAAGGAATACAGTACACTGGAGGCAATGAAAAACTGCCATGTACCAGTGTTTTTTGCACATGGAACCGAAGATATGCTTGTACCCTATAAAATGACGATACAGAACTATGAAACTTGTGTCAGTGAAAAGTGGCTGTTTTCAGCAGAAGGGGCTGCTCATACGGGGAGCTATCTTTCTGATCCGGAAAGATATATGGGTGAACTGTCAGAATTTTTCCGGTGGGATTAGAAGCAGGAATATCCACAAGGCAAAATATATGCTTTGTTGGAATGCGAAAGTTTTCTTGTGAATAAAAGTGTGATAAAATATATGTTATTGAACTTACAGGAGAGGGATATGAGTGGGGAATTAGTTAGCACAAAGGATATTTATAATATTGTCCGTAGGACTATGGGAGTTATGGATGCAAAAATTCAACTTCATGGCGAGATTACCGGATATATTTTTTATAACATGTTGAAAGCGGAGGGACAGTATACTTCAGTCGAACTGGCGGAATATGTGCTTTTGGGAATGCTTCATGATGTGGGAATGTTTAAGACTGGTTATGAAGGAGGAATCTCCCGGTGTGAGACTGCAAATGTATGGGCCCATTCTATTTATGGGTATTTATTTATGAAATATTTATCTCCGGTTGGAGATAAAGCGGAGATTATTTTATATCATCATCTGCCCTATAAGCTGCATTCACAGATTAAAAGTAATTATATGAAAATCACTCAATACCTGACACTGGCTGATAAGATGGATGTTTTTATGCGCATGGAAGGTCATGGCATGGAGCAGGATTATTTTCAAAGGAATTGTGATGTCACTGTTTCTGCAAAAGCGGTAGAGATATTTCAGAGGGCACAAAGCGATTTTAAATTTATGGACAAATTGAAATCAGATGAATACCAGAAGGAAATGGAAGATTTATTTGAGACAGTCTGTTTTTCGGAGAAACAGAAACAGGGATTTTTAGAGATGCTGGTGTATGCAATTGATTTTAGGAGCCAGCAGACAGTGATACATACTATGTCTACAAAGACATTTGCCCTTGAGCTTGGCAGGTTAATGCATGTTTCTGCTATGGATTTGCAGATTCTTTATTATGGATCGCTTTTACATGATATTGGAAAAATTGTCATACCCCTTTCCATTCTTGAAGCGCCCAGGCGGCTTACTGATGAAGAAATGAGAGTCATGAAAGCGCATGTTGTGATTACGGATAAGATTTTAAGAGGGATTATGGATCCTAAAATTGTTAATGTGGCGGCAAGACATCACGAAAAACTGGATGGTACAGGTTATCCCGGTGGTCTGAAGGCAGAAGAACTGACAGAACTGGAACGAATTGCTGCTGTAGCAGACATTTTAAGCGCCTTGTATGGAAAAAGAAGCTATAAGGATTCTTTTCCATCAGAAAGGGTGAAAGGAATCCTGCAGTCTGATGCGGATCAGGGAAAGATATGCAGTAAAGTGGTACAGGCAGCAGTAGGGCATTATGATGAGATTACGCAGAATTACGAAAGACAGCGAAATGAAACGATGGAAAGATACATGGATATCACCAATCAATATGATAGTATCTATGCCAGATTTAAAGAATACGAAGGCGTGATATTTTAAGGGGACTTAATGATGAAGAAAAAAGAATTAACACTGGAAATTATTGAAAGACTAAAGAAAGAATATCCGGATGCGGACTGCACCCTTGAGTATGATCAGGCGTGGAAGCTTTTGGTCAGCGTCCGGTTGGCGGCGCAGTGTACGGATGCAAGAGTAAATGTAGTTGTACAGAAATTATATGAAAAGTTTCCAGATGCACTAGCTTTAGCGGATGCATCAGTGGAGGAAATAGAGGAAATTGTAAAGCCCTGTGGTTTAGGGCATAGCAAGGCAAGAGATATTAGTGCATGTATGAAAATGCTGCGGGATGAGTATGACGGAAAAGTGCCGGAGGACTTTAATGAGCTGCTAAAGCTTCCCGGTGTGGGACGGAAAAGTGCAAACCTGATTATGGGGGATGTGTTTGGCAAGCCTGCAATTGTGACGGACACTCACTGCATCCGCTTAGTCAACCGGTTTGGACTGGTAGACGGGATCAAAGAGCCAAAGAAAGTAGAGATGGCGCTTTGGAAACTGGTTCCACCTAAGGAAGGCAGCAGCTTCTGCCACAGGCTGGTGTATCATGGCAGGGAGGTCTGCACTGCAAGAACAAAACCTTTTTGTGATAAGTGCTGTCTTGCTGATATTTGTAAAAAGTGCGATGTGAAATGATGCAAATTTGATGCAAAAATGATGAAGTTTTGATGCACAGATGATGTAAGATATTGTCAGTATAAATCAATTTATGTATGGAGAATATCATGAAAAAAGTGTGGAAAACTTTTTTGCAGAAAATTTTTATTATGGCAGTAATCAGCGGTGTTTTAATTGCGGCAAGTATTCTTGCCTACAGGTCAACCTATCCAAAGGAGCTTACTTTATCAGAGGATGGATATTATGAGATTTATACGGCATATGATTTTGATCGGTTCTGGCAAATGGTTTCCCACGATCAGATCTTTATATGCGGCAGACTGATGAATGATATTTATTTAAATGACGTCTCAAATTTTGCGAAATGGCAGACTATGCCTCCTGCGGGACAAAGCAGGGATATTCATTTTTTCTCCGGTAATTTTGACGGAGGCGGACACACAATTTATGGGCTTTACAGTGAAAATGGATTTGGAATAGTAAGAACAAATGTGGGTGTGATTCATGATCTCTACATAGAAAAGTCTTTGATTATAGGAGAAGACCACATAGGAGGCATCTGCTGGACAAATGACAGGACAATCAGGAATTGCCGGTTTGGGGGAATTTTAGTAAGTAATTTAATTACGTCCCATAAGGATGCAAAGATGGCCGGTATCTGTGCAAGTAATACAGGAATCATTGAAAGATGTGGATTTACAGGAAGCATGAAAGTGAAGGGTGACTGGTCAAAAAACGGAGTGATGGCTGGCATCTGCGCGGAAAACAGAGAGAAAATTTTTAACTGCTATAATCTTTCGCAGGATTGCTGCGGCAAAGAAGCAGGGTGTTTTTTTGCCATAGCAGACAGGAAGACCGAGTGCTGCTTTATTTTAGAGAACTTGAAGGATAGTACATATTATGAACAGCATACTATGCTGCTGGATAAGGCACAGGCAGTTTATTTACCGGCCTTTTTAGATCGGGATTTATATGGGCTGTATCAGGCGGAAAATAATCTTCCGATGTTTTTAAAGCCGCCTGTGGAGGCGGCATATAACCTGCCCTGTCCGGGGTGGTTTCCGGATGAAAAAGGTTTGTACAGGGAAAATATTAGCATAAAAATAAAAAATGCCCTTTCGGATGAGAAAATTTCCGGTTTTATCTGGAGAATTCTGGAATCTAACGGAGGGAATTGGAAGAATTTCAGCTTTCAGGTAGTTGATGAACCGAAAGAGACATGGTTTACACTGTGGGCATCCGACGGACAGGATAAGGTAAGCATATCTGCATATTTACTGGGAGAGATGTCTAAGAACAGTTACGACCAAATATGGACATACTGTAGTGAAATCCTAGGGGAAAAGGATGTAGAAAGCTGGGAACACAATACATGGAAGCTGATCAGTGAGGAGGATAGGGGAGAAAAAGAATCTATTTTTATTTTATACCAGACAGATGAAAAACAGCAGGGATTCTTTTATGTTGAAGATGAAGTGATGTACCAAGTGGAGGGGATCTATGCTGTTAGTGAATTAGGAATGCGTCAGTTGAAGGACAAAATCAGTGGAATTGAACCGATTGATGAACCTGGCAGCAAATCAGATTATGCACAGGAAGTGGATGGAATATGGGCGTATATTTTTGAAACAGTTTATGAAAATAAGTTTGTTACAGATGCTTTTATCTGGCAGGATCAGATCGTTAAGCAGGCTGTTTATCATGAGGCTGTGGCGTCTGAGGATGGGATTCCTTCCGTGGAAGATATTATGAATATAAGATGCCTGCAGATCGAGGATGCAGACCAGGCAGTAGATTTTCAGGATTTAACTATGCTCTCAAATCTTAGGGAGCTTTATATTTTACGGAGCGGATTGACGGATATTTCATTTGTAAAAAAACTTCCTGAATTGGAACAAATATCTTTTTTGGGAAATGAGATTCAGAATATTTCTCCACTGGCTGTCTGTAAAAATCTTAAAGTGCTTTCTTTAGGATTTAATAAAATAGAGGATATTACTCCTTTGGCGGAGTTAATCGGCTTAAAGGAGTTAGGGCTGCAGGGAAATGAGATTAAAGACATTGAAGCGCTGCGTTTTCTTCCTGAGCTGGAAGGTGTGAATTTAAATGGAAATCAGATCACAGATTTGTCTCCGCTATCAGGAAAAACAGGGCTTACAGTCTTAGGAGCAGGATATAATCAAATAAAAGACATCAGTCCTTTAAAGGGAATGAACCAGTTGTATAATCTGTCACTGGACATGAATCAGATATCGGATATCCATGTTCTTGCGGAAATGACGCAATTGGAATATTTGGGGCTTGCTTACAATCAGATTGAAGATTTTGAACCCATCAAAGGAATGGAAAAGCTGTTTTTATTATCTGTAATGGGGAACCCCGGACAGGATATTGGTAATTTGATCTTTGTGCCAATGCTGAATATGGGAAGCAGCGGTATGCTTACAAAGGAAGATATCGGTGAAGCGCAGAAGTATTTGGATTTGTATTATCCGGGACAGAAGATAGAAGCTGGGGATATTGTATGGGGAGATCTAAATGGCGATGGAATAAAGGATTTGGCAATTGCCGGACTAAGCGAACGGGACGAAGATATGTACTATACGTACTGTAGAAAGATTTATCCGTTTTTGGGACAGAAAGATGGAAGTCTGAGGCCTTTGGATGAAATTGAAACTTTAGATCCTGAAAGTGGAGGAATTTATGGGGATCCTTATCAGGGAATGATCATTACGGACAAAAAACTGGTGATTCAGGTTTATGGCGGCCGCAACTGGCGTTGGGGAGATACCAGGGTATATGAATATGAAAATGGATCTATGATGGAAAAATGGAAGCTGGAGATTAATCACTGGCTTATGACAGAGGGACTTGACTGGCGGATATATGATGAGGAAAGTAATCTCTACCAGTCTTATGCCATTGCCGGAGATATAGAAGGAAAGAAAAATGTGCTGCTTGTGGGACAGGGAAAAATAGATGAGGGTGTGTATTTTAAACTTGAGCAGGAAGTACTAAGTGACAGAATGAAAGATTTTGAAGAAATGACGGGGAAAGATCTGCCACAGGTAAATGATGCTAACGTTATGCCCTCTATAGGCAGAGGGTGCTATGAGCATCAGGTTTATGATACATTACTTTCTGTAGAATATAAACCGGAGCAGGTGATTAAGATAGCTTCAGAGAAGTTTATGACAGATAGCGTGGCGCTGCCTGTGTTCATTTATTCTTCCGATGAAATTTTAGACAGCTATGTTAAACTTACCGGGCTGGAGGTTCCGAAAAATTTTTATCTGGGAATGAATAAGGGAGAGCCTAAATTGCTGGTATATGCAGAATGCAGGCAAAACGAAAAAGGAAGCTTTGTGCATACACTCAGACTGTTTAAAGTCTGTGAGAAGCTTTGGGTAAGGGAAAAAGAAATTTATTTTGACGAAGAACAAGGAAAGTTTTTTATTAATTTTTAAGAGCAGGGGGATTTTCATGAATGACATTATAAAAGCACTTTATGAGCGGAAATCGGTCCGTGTATTTTCGGAAAAAGAAATAATACAAAAAGAAAAGGAATGTATATTAAATGCAGCTTTACAGGCTCCCTCAGCGGGATGCCAGTTACTGTATACCATTCTGGACATTACAGATGAAAAGAAAAAAGAGAAGCTGGCGGAGCTTTGTGATCATCAGGTATTTGCAGCAAAGGCAAAGCTGGTGCTTGTTTTCTGTGCAGACTGCCGGAAGTGGCTTTCCTTTTATAAAGAAGCCGGGGTTCGCCCAGAGCGCCTGGGGCGGGGGATTTGCTATTAGCTGTCGAGGATGCGCTGATTGCAGCTCAGAATGCGGTAGTGGCGGCGCAGAGTCTGGGAATCGGTTCCTGTTATATAGGGGATGTAATGGAAAATGCGGAAGAAATGAAAGCGCTTTTAGAACTTCCGGAATATGTGTACCCGGCCTGTATGCTGGTATTTGGATATCCCACTGAACAGCAGAAGGAAAGAAAAAAGCCGGAAAGATTTCTTTTATCCCATATGGTGTGTGAAAATGTTTATCAGGATAAAAGCCCGCAAGAAATCCGGCAGATGTTTTCAGGCCATACAGGGGTGCAGGAATATGATGAATGGATGAAGGCATTTTGGATGAGAAAATATGAGTCAGATTTTTCAAGAGAAATGAACCGCTCCATGGAGGTGTATTTAAAGGAGTTTCTTGAGAAGAAAAGTTCATGAACAGTATTGTGGTAAGGAGTTCACCATCATCAATTTCAAAGGCAAAGAACTGCTTAACCCATTTACCGAGAGCAGATTGAAAAACAACGTATTTTTTACAGAGCTGGGTTGTGTTTTACTGGAGGCTGTCGAAAAGCAGGTTTGGATTATGGGTGTAGCAGAGGACGGAACAACGGTTCTCATTATACATAATTGGCGAGGCTCTTATATTGGAGATAATGAACATGGGCAACTTTATTATGCGACAGGGATAAAAAGAGCATAAATTTAAGTCAGTTTTGTTTAAAAAATATTAAAGGTGTAATTAATACTACAAAAAGTACATATGAGAGTAGGGATTAAAGGGGAATATCCAAAAGTCAAAGTGTTGATATTCGGGGCGATTGTGGTAAGTGTAAAAACGATAGCACGGGGGAGATATTTGTATTAATCTGAACATGCAATATGGCCTGCGCACCACAATTTGATATAATGCATCCAAACATAAGTTTGGGTGCATTTTTTAACGATAGGAATTTTAGATATTTATTGGGAAAATGCAGGCATACAGAAACATCGCATATAATTCTTAAAATAGTGCCATAATAGTCACGATTAGTAGACAGAGCATGGCCCAAAATGGAAGTGATAAATTATACTTTGGAAAGTATTTGGGGAGGAAAAGGCGTTGGAGGCATGGAAAGAAAAAGAACAGGAGTGGGAGTATTTCATGGAAACTCTTTTTACAGAACAGAGGGAAAAGCTGGAGGAAGTCAAAGAGTGCCAGGAGGATTTAGTATCTGCACAGGAGCTGCGGCGTATATACAAGGGTATGTGGATTGCGTGCAGGCATTGGAACATATGGGACTTTTAAGAGAGAACGGGGATCTAAAGTGGGATGGGAAGATAGAAATTTTATCATAATGTGGAATTTGATAAAAACATCAGAATTGTTTAGAATCTCGAAAGCAAAAAAGCCATAATTTCATTGACAGCATTAAGGAAGTTGTGGTATTATGTATGAAGTTAGATGAAACTAACTGAGAAAGACGCTACCTCTGGGGCGTTTTCTTTTACATAATAAGTTAGACTTAACTAATCAAAGAAAGGATATATATGGAAATAGTGGACATGGAAAACATATCGGAGGAGCTGCTGATATTCCACTGCTCGCCGACAATGGCAGGGTTAAAAACAGGGAATCTGTTTAATTGTCCCGTTAAAAGCAACAGGATGTTCTTAGAAAACATCCGGAAGATGAACAGACGTCTGATTCCGCGGGGTGTACGGATTGTTCCTTTGAAAAATATGGGACAAAGAGTGTTGGTTTACATGTACCGCCCTGACAGGCTGCGGGAGGACTTGAGCGATAGTGGGGCCAAAAAGATTTTAATGGAGCGGGACTATCCCGTAGGGGAACCGGAGAAATGCATTGTGTGGCTGGTGCGCCGCCTGAGCGATGGGGAAACATTTCCACATGAGATCGGACTGTTCCTCGGCTATCCGCCGGAGGACGTGGACGGGTTTATCAGAAACGGCGCGGCGGGGGCAAAGTGTATTGGGACATGGAAGGTGTATGGAAATGTAGAAACCGCGCAGCGCAAGTTTGCGCAGTACAAAAAATGCACGCGTCTGTACTGGGAGGCATTTCAGAAACACCGTTCATTTGACCGTCTTGTTGTGGGCTGTTCTTAAAGGTGTCTTTTATGATTTACACAAAAGCAATACATATATGGAAAGGATGGAGAAATCTATGAGTAAAGTGGCAGTAGTTTATTGGAGCGGTACGGGAAATACGGCGGCGATGGCGACCGCAGTGGCGGAAGGTGCACAGGAAAAGGGGGCTGAGGTCTCCCTGATTTTCTGTAGCGAGTTTGATGCAGGGCGGATGGATGAGTTTGATGCGGTAGCGTTTGGTTGTCCGTCCATGGGTTCGGAGCAGCTTGAAGAGGGGGATTTTGAACCGATGTTTACCACCTGTGAGGGCAGGCTCACTGGAAAAAAGATTGCATTGTTTGGATCTTACGGATGGGGCGACGGGGAATGGATGCGAAGCTGGGAGGACATGTGCCGGTCTGACGGCGCTGTATTTGCCTGCGACAGCATCATCTGCAGAGAAGCGCCGGATGGGAATTCCCTGTCTGACTGCAAGGCTTTGGGCGCGGCGCTGGCGTAGGGATTATGGATATATTGCATAAAATGGTAGGTTAGTATTCCCTAACATATTGGTTAGTATGATGAAACTTGAGTAAGTTATAAAAATAATGTTGACAAGGATTAAGGGAAGTCATATTATAATATATGGTTAGCGAGTGCTAACTCTCATGAAACATAAGGATGTCTGACAGAGTCTGGCATCCGTTGTTTTTTGCATCAGGTTAGTAAAAACTAATACATATTCAAAAGAAGGTGAATGCATGATGCCGCTTACATTAGCAGAAGTCGGAGAGGAAAACATTATCAGGAAAGTCGGGGGAAAGCAGGAGGTTAAGACACATTTGGAAAACCTCGGTTTTGTCGTGGGAGGGGCAGTCACGGTAATCAATGCCATTGGGGGCAATGTCATCGTGAATGTGAAGGATTCCCGTATCGCAGTCAGCAAAGAAATGGCGCAGAAGATTATGGTCTGAGCAGAACATTAAGAAAACTTTTGCAATAAAGAATACTGCAAGGGTTTATTAAGTGTTTCTAATATCATGGAATCCAAGACGGGATTCCATAATCAAAAAGCTATTATGAAATGAGGAGGAAAAATGGAATGAAGACACTGAGAGAATCAAAGGTCGGCGATACCGTCCGGGTCGTAAAGCTTCATGGCGAGGGCGCGGTCAAACGCCGGATCATGGACATGGGCCTGACAAAAGGCGTGGATGTGCAGATCCGCAAGGTGGCGCCCCTTGGCGATCCGATTGAGGTGACTGTCCGCGGCTATGAACTTTCCATCAGGAAAGCAGATGCGGAAATGATTGAAGTCGAAAGTGTATAAGGCGAAAGAATGACTGCGCAGGGGGGTATCCCCCTTTATTTTCAAACCAATGGTTAGAGATAACTAATAAGAAGGAGAGGAAAAATTATGAATATGCGAATTGCCCTTGCGGGCAACCCGAACTGCGGGAAAACGACATTATTTAAT
>OFGK01000054.1_pt1 | contig 117954 bp, 113 predicted proteins | sample 1521771 | NCBI WGS metagenome assembly OFGK01 (sample SAMEA3504088, study PRJEB24116) | mouse gut metagenome | biome: mouse gut; feature: mouse-associated habitat; material: faeces | place: Denmark | collected 2011 | reverse complement strand
TCTTGAGGCAAAAAAAGAAAAGCATTGAAAAATCCAGTGTTTTCAATGCTTTCCAACGTCCCCGAGACGACTTGAACGTCCGACCCCACGCTTAGGAGGCGTGTGCTCTATCCAACTGAGCTACGAGGACTTATATGAAAAACCTGCTAATAAGCAAGTGATTCAGCTATGAAATTGTTAATTTTCCGTTGCTCCGGCAATCGAACACCTACCACTTAGGAGGCGTGTGCTCTATCCAGCTGAGCTACGAGGACTCGAACGATATGAAGTTTATGAAAAGAGCTTTTTTACCTCCACGGACTTTGATGACCGGGATATTAGGAGGCGGTCGCTCTATCCAACTGAGCTACGGAAACATTTATAAAAACTATGAAATTGTGGGACTTGCAACATTTCCCTTGCCCTCCCAAGGCGGGTGTTGGAACACTTTCTTAGGAGGCGGATGCTCTATCCTGCTGAGCTACGGGCGCATATTAACTATAATGTAGAATTATTATAATAAAACATTGTTCTTTTGTCAATAAGAATCATTAATGGAGTGAAGATAAACAGTTTTTTGTTGAACTGATAAGTATATGAGGTAATAACACAGGCAATCTTTTTCAAATCCGATTAATTTTAATCGGTTTGTGGTCAAAGACTGTGAACTGATTCTGAATTATTATTTTATGCCGCAGTTTAATGGTGATTTAAGATTAAGTTATTTTGGTGCTTTTTTACACATCAAATGAGGCGCAGAAACTGTATCCTTATGATATCAGCAGTGAAGTGTTAGTGAATGACAGGGAAAGATTTTAAGTGAAATGCACAGTTAGACTCCTGTAAAAAGAGCTTAAGGTGTGCAAAAAACGTCTTGCATGGTATGACAATAATTCTGCTGCACTGTACTGTGCCGGTTCAGGGATTAAGAAAAAACTTAAAAGCGATTGAAATAAAAACCGCTTACACTTTTTGTGTTAAGCGGTTTTTACTGTTCAGTCAATAATCAAGTTATTTTCTTTTAGCATTTTTACAAAGCCTTCAATATCCCTTTTCGCTGTAGCTTCATCAATATCATACTCGGATGTAACCTTTTTCACAGCGTCATCAATGGTAATGTTATTTGTAAAGCAATCCCAGAAAAAGGAACCGCTCTCGTTCAGCGTTATCATTCCGTTAAATTCATTGCTTGTATTTCCGACAGGAACAACTATATATGATCCGGCAATTTCTCTTTTTGCAAATCCGTTTCTGATTTTCATAAAAATCTCCTTTTCACGATAAATGTTATAATATAATTAGTATAACAAATTTTCCGCACGTTAGCAATATATACAAAATATAACTGCTAAATTAATCCTTTTTTTTCACATTTACTCTTGCAGATATATGGTAAATTGGTTATAATAATCGTGGTAATTTTTTTAAATTATTTAATAACGTAAAAATTTCTTAATCGGAAGGAGTAATAGTATGGTCTATTCAAATGAAGTTGAACAGATGTGTACCGTAAAAAAAGGTCCTCATCATGGTCCGGCTCCAATACCTGAAGAAGGTAAATGGGTAAAATCTTATCAAATTTCAGACATCAGCGGTTTTTCACACGGTATCGGCTGGTGTGCTCCTCAGCAGGGTGCATGCAAAATCAGCCTTAATGTTAAGGATGGTATTGTTGAAGAGGCTCTTGTTGAAACAATCGGCTGTTCAGGTATGACACACTCAGCTGCTATGGCTGCAGAAATTCTCCCTGGCAAAACTCTTCTTGAATGCTTAAATACAGACCTTGTTTGTGATGCTATCAATGTTGCTATGAGAGAAATCTTTAAGCAGCTTGCTTACGGCCGTTCACAGTCAGCTTTCTCAGAGGGCGGCTTAGTTGTTGGTGCGGCTCTTGAGGATCTCGGCAAGGGACTTCGTTCACAGGTTGGTACAATGTTCTCAACCAAGCTTAAGGGCGTTCGTTATATGGAAATGGCTGAGGGTTATGTAACTCGTATGGCTCTTGATGAAGAGGGCGAGGTTATCGGCTATGAATTCGTTAAGGTTGGTAAGATGCTTGAGGATATCCGTCATGGCAAAACTCCTGATGAAGCATATAAGGCAAATATCGGTAATTACGGTCGTTTTGCAAATGCTGCAAAGTATATCGACCCAAGAGAAGAATAAGATAAGGAGGACAGTAAAATGGCAAATGATGTAAAATTTGAAGGCAAGGAAAGAAGACTTGCTAAAATTGAAAAGTGTCTTGCTGAGTACGGTCTTTCAAGTCTTGAGGAAGCAAGAGATTTATGTTTATCAAAGGGCATTGATGTTGACGCTATTGTTAAAGGCGTTCAGCCGATTGCTTTTGAAAATGCAAGCTGGGCTTATACACTCGGTGTAGCTGTTGCACTTAAAAAAGATGTTAAGTCTGCTTCTGAGGCTGCCGCTGCAATCGGTATCGGTCTTCAGGCATTCTGTATCCCGGGTTCAGTTGCTGAACAGAGGAATGTTGGTCTTGGTCATGGTAACCTTGGTGCAAAGCTCCTTAGCGAGGAAACAAAGTGCTTTGCTTTCTTAGCAGGTCACGAATCATTCGCTGCTGCTGAGGGTGCAATCGGTATTGCAAGAACAGCTAATAAGGTTCGTAAAGAGCCTCTTAAGGTTATCCTTAATGGTCTTGGCAAGGATGCTGCATATATTATTTCACGTATCAACGGTTTCACATATGTAAAGACTGATTATGATTTCTATACAGGTGAGCTCAACATTGAAAGCGAAAAGGCATTCTCAGATGGTGAAAGAGCAGCAGTTAAGTGCTATGGTGCTAACGATGTTCTTGAAGGTGTTGCTATTATGAAGCATGAGGGTGTTGATGTTTCTATCACAGGTAACTCAACTAACCCAACTCGTTTCCAGCATCTTGTAGCTGGCACTTATAAGAAGTGGGCTCTTGAAAACGGCAAGACTTATTTCTCAGTTGCTTCAGGCGGTGGTACAGGTCGTACACTCCATCCTGATAATATGGCAGCAGGTCCTGCTTCATACGGCTTAACAGACTCAATGGGCAGAATGCATGGCGACGCACAGTTTGCAGGTTCATCATCAGTTCCTGCTCACGTTGAAATGATGGGTCTTATCGGAATGGGTAACAATCCGATGGTTGGCGCAACAGTAGCTTGTGCAGTTGCAGTTGAAGAATCTGCTAAATAAAGAAATTAATTTGAGCAGTAGTGTTGGCTGTTGCGCCAACACGAGTGTCCAAAAGCAAAGGCATTCCGAAAGGAGTGCCTTTTGATTTTGGGAGAAAAGGTCCGGTGGACCTTTTCGTAACTGAGTGGGGTCACACAATTGGCACATTGCAATAGAATTGTAGTTGGTACAAGAAATCAGCAGTTGCAGTTGAAGAGAGTAATAAGCAGTAAAGCGCTGTAGTTAAGCGGTTTAAGTTGTAGTTAGATATTAGAAAATGTAGGTTGTTCGTATAGTATTCGTACATTATTCATACATCTTATTCCTATACTCAAAATTCATATAAAATTAATGACTGTCTCATAGTTGGGACAGTCATTTTTGTTATTGTTTAATTTGTTCGTTGATATTTCTTTTAGCATATATGACACGCATGATAGTTACAGTTTTTGTGTTTTCGTCAACTGTATAAAACATCATATAAATTTTAACAATTATTCGTCTGTATTCTTTTTCTAATGATTTAATGGGTGTATACACATTATTTGAATAAGGAAAAATACAAATATTTTCAGCCGAAGATATAAACTCGTCTATGAGTCGTGATGCAGTATCTGGATTTTTTAGTTCATCAGAAATATATTTTACGATTTCCAACATATCATTTTTTGCAATCGTCAAAAATTCAAGTTTATACATTTACTGCACCTTTAAGCTCCGTCAGAACTTCCTTTGCAGAAAATCTTTTATCGGTCAGCTTAGATTCCTTTTCAGCAGCCTGTAATTTGAAATAAACTTCACTTTCAAATTGTAAATTTTCGTATGCTTCCATACTGAGTACAACCATATCACCAAAACCATTTTTAGTTAAAAAAATAGGTTTCTGAGTTTCGTGTACTGTTTTCGAAATATCAGCAAAATTATTTCTTAAATCAGAAACAGGTCTTATTGAATTATTCATAATATCATCTCCTTAATACTATTTTAGCATAATTATGATAAAATATCAATAGAAACAAACGCTAATAAATGTAGGTAAATGTAATTCATTCATACATTACTCATACATATAACTGCCAAAATCTGCTTATTTACTTAGATTTGTGTATCAGTTGAAGAATCTGCTAAATAAAGAAATTAATTTGAACAGTAGTGTTGGCTGTTGCGCCAACACAAGTGTCCAAAAGCAAAGGCATTCCGAAAGGAGTGCCTTTTTTGCGTAATAATATGAATATATAGTCTGAAAATGAATAAATCGTGAACATAAGCATTGACAAATTGTTAACAATAAACTAAAATATAATTATAAAATAAATGAGGAGGTTTGCAAAATGGCAGACGAAAATTATCAGTACAATGTACCACAGCAGGAAAATCATGAGAATACATATTACCAGAATGTTGATATGCAGCCTGCACCTCCACAGGAAGAAAAGGCAAACATAGGTTTAGCTATATTGTCTTACCTTATTCCAATTGTTGGCTTGGTACTCTATCTTACACAGAAGGCTGAAAAGCCAAAGACAGCAAAGGCTTGCGGCAAGGCAGCTCTTGCAAGTGTAATTATAAATATGGTTCTTGTAATTGCAATGTATGCAATTATGGGTGCAGCAATGTTCAGTGCAATGATGTAAAATAAATATTTTAAAGTCCTGCGGATTTTTTCGCAGGACTTTTTTCGTCATTTTTCACAAAAATAGGTAACAAAAATTTTCACAAGTTTATTTTGGTGGAAAATATTGACATATATATGCTATGGTGATAAGATTGAATTGTACAAATTTACAAATCGATTTGAAAAAAGTACACAAATTCGTTGATAAGAATAAAAAAGGTTTTATTTGAAGGAGGAAAATTTTGTGAAAAAGTTTAAATTAAGCAAAAAGTCCTTAATGTCTTTTGCTTTGTCAGCAATTATGCTGGTGTCTATGAGTTCAATGGCAATGCTCTGCTATGCATGGAATCATCCGACTACGAATGCATTCAATGTAACACTTTATGCAGATCAGACAAAGACTTATTCAGGTGCAAAGGTTGATCCGTATATTCTTTTTGAAGGTAGAAATCATGGTAAGGCTATAAAAGTTTGGTTTACACCTCAATATACTTTTAATAGTGATCAGTCAAAATTTGTGGATGATACTGCAAAAGAAGTTTTAATTGCTGCAGATACAAATTATTATAATGGCAAATCGACAGTGAATTATAACAAACCATGGTGGAGACTTTGTCTTGATACTTATGGACCGGGTTCAGGTGGAACGGCTTACGGTTGGTGCTGGTAATTAAAAACGAATAGGGGAAGGGGACGCCTTTCCCCTTATTTGCATTGGAGTGAGAATGTATGTTTAAAAAAGCAACTGATTTATTCATTAAATCAAAATTCTGTATGATTGCATATTTTTTATTTTTTTGCGGAGTAACAGGGTATTGTGCCATAAGAGAGGTGCCGGAGGCTCTTAACTCAAGATGGTCGTATCTGCTTAGTAATGAACGCCCCTTCCTGGAGTTTGCAATCGTTTTGTTTATACTGTTTCTGTTTATATCCTATGAATATTTTGCTAAGGCAAAAAGAGCCAATTTTGATGAATGTCTGTCTGTTACCAAAAACGGTGAGCTTTTCAGGCTGAATCAGTTTTTTGTTATGGAGCTGCTTGCTTTCATTTTCGGTGGCGTATTAACTGTGCTTTCTTTGATAGCACCTATTAAAAGTCCATTAACAGATTTTACATATATTTCATATATCTTAAAACTCAGCCTTATGTACTTTTTTGTGGCGGATACCATCGCTGTTTTGCTGGGTATGGTGCTGTCAAATATAAAAAATAACATTATTGCATATGTGCTGCTGATACTCTGTACCTTTATGTTTTCACCGCTTTCATTTATGCTGCCAAATACAATATCAAGCGTTACCACAAAAATATATATTCATCCTCTCTTTTATATGTTTGAGATTATTCCTCAAGAATATCCGTCGCAGAATTATAATGCTTACGGCATACCTCTTAACAGTACCAATTATGTGAGAGCCCTTTTTTGGCTGACTTTGCTTATTGGTATTGCTTGTTATAAGTATTTAAAAAGAAATAAAACAGTGAAAAAAACAGTTGTTGGTTTATTGGTTGCCGTTGCACTTATCTCATGTATTTTTGCCAATTTACCATATTCCGAATATGAATATAATAGGTATGACCCATTACGAGGTCATACTGCACGTGTAGATTATTATGAACTCAACAGCCCGGAGAATAGACCAATACAATACAACGAGTCTGCCGATTTTAAAATAACGGCAATGGATATTGATTTGAAAGTGGGCAGGCAGCTCAGTGCCGTAACAAGTGTTCAGGTTGATGATACATCGCTTCAAAGTTACAAGTTCACACTGTTTCACGGATATAAAATCAAAAGTATTAAGGATGGTATTGGAAATAAATTAAAATTTGACCGTTACAGTGATTATGTAACAATTTACCCTGTTGATGGAAAACAGATGACAGAGGAAATTATTTTTGAGTACAGCGGATTTAATGAAGCTTATTATAGCAATTCACAAGGTATAAGTCTTCCGGCCGGTTTTGCATATTATCCGATAAATGGTTTTCATTATGTTTATGTTATTGATGAACAGAGCTATAATACCACTCCGTTTGAAAAGCCGATACCAATTCATTTAACTGTTGATACTAAAAAGACAGTATATTCTAATCTTGAAAGAACTGAGGATGGCAAAAACGAATTTTCCGGTGTTTCAGACGGCATTACAATCGTTTCAGGTTTTTATAATGAAACTGAAGTTGAGGGTTGTCGTTTGGTTTATATTGACTATGGAATTTATAATGAAAGAATGATAAATGAAACGCTAAGCAATTTAATCAATCAAGATAGGAATAAATATGATGATAAAGTGTTTATAGTATGTAATGCATATAGACATAATGCTGATTATGAATATTCAGACCATATTATTTGTAACAGGGAGGATGACATAATAGGAATGCTTATGGGTGAGAAATATGAAGCTCCGTTTATGACATATATGGATTTATATTATAAAATGCTCACCTATTATGATCAGGACAGTGAACTTTATAAAGCCTGTGAGGCATATAAAAACAGTAACACGTCTGCTGACAAAAACAGCCTTGATTATATTCTCGCTCAAAAGATTGATGAGTACGGATTTGAAGAGGCTTTCAGATGGGTTGACAGGCACAATGCAAATGAATTTAAAGGTCAGACTGCTGTTCAGATAGCAGAGCAAATCGGTGAAAAAACGGAATTGGATTTGCAATTTGAGGAATACGAAAGGGAGCACGGTTTAACATGATTGAAATAAAATCTCTGAAAATGAAATTCAAAAAAAACACTGTGCTAAAGGGCATTGATTTCACCTTTTCAAACGGTGTTTACGGCTTGCTCGGTCCGAATGGTGCAGGCAAGACTACGCTTATCAGAAGTATGGCAGGCTTATATCAGCCAAGGGCAGGACAGATTCTCTATAACGGCAAACCTATCGGTAAATCCAAGGAATATATTTCACGGCTCGGCTATCTGCCACAGGGCTTCGGTATATTCAAGGAGCTTAAGCCGATTGAGGCTCTTATGCTGATGGCGAACCTCAAAGGTATTGATAAAAAGATTGCTGAGCAGGATGCCAAGCGTGTGCTCGAAATTGTCAACCTCAGTGATGCTGTTGACAAAAAGGTGGGTGCCTTCAGCGGCGGTATGCTGAGAAGGCTTGGTATAGCACAGGCGTTGCTTGGTGATCCTGAAATTATGATTTTTGATGAGCCCACTGCAGGGCTTGACCCTGAGGAAAGGCTGCGTTTTAAAAACATTATTTCACGTTTGTCAAAGGAAAAAACGGTTATTATTTCAACACATATTGTTGAGGATATTGAAGCAGTCTGTGATAAAATCATTGTTATGAATGACGGCAATATTATCAAAAGCGGAAGCTGCAGTGAGATTGAGCAATGTGCAAAGGGTAAGATTTATCTTGTTCCTGTAAACGATGCGGTTAAACTGAGCGAAAAGGCAGTCATACAGAAATATTTTGAGCGTGAAGGACAGCAGCTTATGCGTGTTCTTTCCAATGAAAGCCTTGACTATGAAAAGGGCGATGCTACAATAGAGGACGGATACATATGCTTACTCAAAGGAATATAAGGCTTGTTTTTCAAAGAATGTATTTTCACCTGAAAAATCTGCACTGGAATTTTTTTATTCCGATAGTTATAGCGGACATATTTCTGCCGTTTATCTGTTTCATATCCTATATGAGTGAAAAAACGAGACCGTTTTTTGCAATGACGGTTATGCAGTTTTCGCTGATTATAATACCTGTATGCAGTATATGGTGGGTAATTTTTATTAACAGGGATTATATTGAGGGGCTTGGAAATGAGCTTTTGTTTGTGTGCAAAAATAAAATAAAGACAATGGATACGTTTGTTGTGTTCATATTGTTTTTCGCAGTGTCGATTATTCAGTTTGCGTTTTACATTCAGGCGGACAGCTCTTTGAAATATGAGCCGATAAAGCTCTTTTGTATCTGTTTATTTTTGTACTGTTTTGTTCAGTTTTTAACCTATCTGACAAAGTCTATCCCCATAACCCTGCTTATGGTGCTGGTGTATATGATAGGCAATCCAATGATTGCCTATAGTATTGACGGTGTAGTTTTTCCGATATTTTATGATATTACACCGTTAACAATGGAATCAGCCAAGGTCAGCATTATACCTATGGTGCTTACAGGTGTGGTTCTGCTTCTGATTTCGGTTTATTTTAATAAACGAAGGCTCAGGTTTAATTAAAAAATTTGTTGTATTTTATGTACTTTTTTCAAATCAAAAAACTCAGGAAAATAAATTCCTGAGTTTTTCGATTTTATATTGAATTCTGTGATTTTTATACATATATTTAATATTGATAATTTTTACCATATATGATAAAATTATAATGATACTATGTTCAAAGGAGGATAGCTGTGAGAAAATATAATTATTTTGATGATGACCCCGAAGAGCTTGAAATAAAAACAAGCAGCAAAGTAAATATTGATTTTAGTTCCTTTGCCCGAAAGGCAAGGTATACTGTTGAAGATTTTATCCATAGCAATTCCTTTGATGACGCTAAAGCGCTTTTAAGGCTGCCTAATTTCAGCTCTATGCTGTTTAAGGCAGCAGCATTTGTAATTTTTGTTGTTATTATTGTGGTGTTTATTCTGATTTTCAGTCATACCATTAATTCACAGAATGATAAAATTGACAAGTTTTATAATGATGCAGGCAAGGTCTGTACAGATTATATAACCGAGTATGGTATACCTAAGTTTGACAGCCTTGACAGTGCTGATTATGGCAAGGGGATGGCTCGTCTTACAGGTCTTTGCTATGCAAGACAGATGGATTTTAACAATGATGGTGATGCTGAACTGATGCTTTGCTACAATAATAAAAATGTCTACACTCTTGAGGTATGGGGCTATAACGGAAAGGATTTTGTTAAGCTTTACAGTGATGTTGCCAACAGTACAAATGATATAAAGGATGGGAGCTGGATTTCATTTTATTATAAAAACAATAAATATTATATCTGCAAATCTACTGCCGATGACCCGTCTAAGGTCAAAATGTTAAATTTGAAGGGTGACAGCTTTAAGGAAAGTCTAAGCTGTGATTATGATTATAAGAATGATATTTATTCAATAAAGGGCAAAATTAATGCTCAGGATTTTGAAACAATAAAGCTTTCTGTTATCAAAGCATCAAAAGCAGAGAGTATTATTGATACTGTTACAGATAATATTGACAGCTTTCACACTGTGTCGCTCCCGGCAATCAATAATCAGCGCAGTGACGCAGAACGGAAGGCAGAAGCATATTATAAAATCATTGAAGCAAGGAATGAAAAATACGGCAAGGCGAAGATTGCCAAGGATAAGGGGCTGACCTACATTGAGGGTCTTGCTTATGTTGATTTGATTGATTTTGATGGTGATGATAACGAGGAGCTTGTTTTGGTTTACCGCAAAATGCTCAAGCAAAGTGCAACAAATGCCTATAACGGTCAGTTTATAATTATTGAAAATCCGACATATTGTGTTGAGGTTTATAGTTGGAACGGAACTGTTACAAAAAAGGTTTTCAACAGTGATACCGTATCAAATTATTTTGGTGACAATGATGTCAGCTATTTAATGCTCAGAATTGATGAGAAATCAGCGGCAATATGTTCAAATGTTTACAATTACAGCAGTGATTATAATTATACTGCCGCATCAAGGATTTATGAATATAAGAATGGCAGTTTTGACAGTGTGTTCTCAGCCCGATTGATTAATGATTACGGCTATAAGAATTATTATATTGATGGTGAATACACCTATAAGAGCACCTTTGAGGATAAGGCATACAGGGTGCCTAAGTTTATGAATGATGAAGGCAGTTATGATAAGGATAAATTCAGCCTTGTTTATTTTGCCGGTGAAAATGAGAGCGGATTTAATGATACCATTAACGAAACAGTTAAAACTATTGAAAGTCTGAACAAAAATTATGTTCCAAATGACTGATGCAACTGTCGGTTGACAAAAAAATTCCTTTTGTAAACTATGGTATATAGCTTTTATTTAGATAAATCTGATATAATTTGTTTAAACAGCAGAACAGTCTGCTGAAAATTAAGCAGAGGTGAATAAATTATGGATATAATGACTGCTAACAGATTACAGCAATTAAGAAAGGAAAACGGATATAGTCAGGAGGTTCTGGCTGAAAAGCTTGGTATCAGCCGTCAGTCTGTGTCAAAATGGGAGAGGGCAGAGTCCTCGCCTGAAATTGATAATCTTATGGCATTGTCCAAAATATATGGCTTGACTATTGACGAGCTGCTTGATGTGAGCGGTGACAAGGTAATCGTAAAAAATACAGGTAAAAAGGAACATGATTTTAAAGGCAAAATGAAATCACTGCTTTCAAAAGCAAATGACTTTGGCATTTATCCTAATGCGGCAAAAAAGCTTTTGATTTTTCCCTTCCCGATTATAGTGGTGTTTTTATATGTTGCTTTGTCTATGGCATTTAAAATTTGGCATCCTTTATGGATAATCTTTATGACAATTCCTATTTATTACAGGTTTGCAATTGCCTGCAAAGCGAATAACAAAAAGGTATTTGCACTTCTTATACCTGTTCCGGAAATGGTGGTTACAGTATATCTTTTGCTTGGTATATCTGTCGGTGTGTGGGGATATGCAAGTCTGTTGTTTTTGATTATTCCGTTGTTTTACTGGGCGGTTCTGGTTTCTAAAAGTAAAAAAGATAGTGAAGGATAAATATGGGTAAAAGTGAAAAAAAGGTATTTACAATTATAATATTTATCGTAATGGTGTTTTCTGTGTGTATCACTGTATTATCCTTATTTAAAATACCGATGATAAGCAATGATAATTCAGCTAAAATCAGTATCGGTGAAGCAAGGTCGGAGGTGCTGAAGCTCACCTCGCTTAATGAGGACGATGTGGTATTTACTGAGCAGGAGGCTGATATTAAAAATGGATTTCGTTACTATGATTTTTCTTTTAATGACGGAACTATGAGCTATAAGTATCGCATTGATGCACATACAGGTGATGTGGTTTTAAGCTCTTCTGAGCAGATTGATTAAAACTAAAACCCCTTGCAGTTGATAAAGCTGCAAGGGGTTTATTTGCTAAAATAAAAAGCCGTGAACAATCACGGCTTTACTGGAGCGGATGACGAGGCTCGAACTCGCTACCTCAACCTTGGCAAGGTTGCGCTCTACCGGGTGAGCTACATCCGCAAATGCAAGAGTAATTATACATTTAAAATCTGCTTTTGTCAATAGTTTTTATAAAAATAATTTTATTATTTACATATTTCATAATTTTTGATACAATATAAATCTAATCTAACTTTAGGAGAAGAATATGGATTACCGCATAGCCCCCTTTGACAGTATATGGACAAATGGTATTTTTAATGTGCCTGTTGATCTTGTTGACAAGTATTTAAAAATTGCAAGTGAATATCAGTTAAAAGCACTGCTTTTCATCTTAAGGAACGGGGGTCAGGCATCATCTTCACAGATTGCAAAGGCACTTGGTCAGACTGCAGGTGATATTGATGATTTGCTTGAGTTTTGGACAGAAGAGGGAATACTGTCCGTTGACGGACAGGCTGTTGTTGTTAAGGCGGAAATTAAGCCGATAGAGATAGAGTCCGTTGTGGAAAAAAAGGTTGTTAAAGAAAGTCTGTCAGCACCAAGACTGACTCCTGCAGATATTATTAATGCACAGAGAGACAACGGTGATATTGCTTTTCTTTTAACTGAAGCTCAGGTTATTGTAGGCAGAACGATCAGCCACGCTGAACAGGAAATGCTGGTAAATATGGTGAATTACTATGGTCTTAAGGCTGAGGTAATTATGATGATTCTTGAATTTTACCGCAGTGAAAAGGAGCGTGGAAAATCAATCGGTATTTCTTATGTCAATGCAATGGCAAAGAACTGGGCAGAGGAGGGTATCGACTCAGTTGCCGACGCAGAAGCCAAGCTTCAGGATATAGCAAGGAGCGATAGGCTCTGGAATGAAATTATTGCAATAACCGGTATACGTCACAAACGACCTACTGCTAAGCAGAGGGAAATGATAAAGGATTGGTTTTCTGATTTTGATATAACGATGATAACCTTAGCTGCGGACATAATGAAGGAAAATATTCCCGAGCCCAAGCTTGCATATATGAACACGATTATAAAAAAATGGAGAAAAAGCGGAATTACTTCACCTTCTCAGGTTAAAGCCGAGCAGGAGGCATATGCTAAGAGTAAAGGCGAAAAGAATGATGACAGGCTGCAGTCGAAGCCTACATATGATTTAGATGAATATGCAAAATTTGCAATGAACAATACCGATATATAGGGAGGTGTTTTGATGTCATATTCACAGGACGTTTATAGTAAAGCAACAGAAAAGCTTGAAAGACGCAAGGAGCGTGCAAATATTGAAGCGCAGGCAAGATTTGATGAAATCAGTGCAAAAATTCCTGAGCTTGAGGATATACAAAATCAGCTTGCAAGGGTTGGTTTAAATATTTCTAAGGTGTTTTTGTACAGTAATGACAAGCAGGCAGATGTTGAAAAGCTGATGGATGAAAGTCTTAGGCTGCAGGAAAAGAAGAAAAAGCTTCTTGCTGATAATGGTTATTCAGAGGATGCACTTAATGTTAAATATCACTGTGATGCCTGCAAGGATACGGGCTTTATCCAAAGCCGCAGATGCAAGTGTCATAATGAGCTTTTAAAGGATATTGAAAGAGAAAATCTTTTGAAAATTGCTCCCATTGATGAATGTACCTTTGATAGCTTTAAAACCGATTATTATCCTGACAAAGAGCGTGCAGAGCGTATTAAAGCAAGCTGTTTAAAGTATGCTACACAGTTTACGGCTCATTCTAAAAGTTTGATTATATACGGTGGTACAGGGCTTGGAAAAACACATCTTTCGCTGGCTATTGCCAATGGCGTGATTAACCGTGGCTTCAGTGTTGTTTACGGAACTGCACAAAATATTTTTACCGATTTACAAAATGAGGCTTTCGGCAGAACCGATAATCTCAGATATTATGAAAGAGCAGTTCTGAATTGTAATCTGCTGATAATTGATGATTTGGGTACAGAGTTTAAAAACAGTTATGTTTCAGCCTGCCTGTATAATATTATCAATTCACGTATTCTGGCAAAGCTGCCCACAATTATTTCAACTAATTTTACAACTGTTGAACTTCAGGACAAGTATGACCAGCGTGTTACATCAAGAATTATCGGAGAGTACTCACCTTTATTCTTAACAGGTAAGGATATAAGATATATTAAGAGGCAATGATATGACGGATATTTTAGTTAAAATTAAAAATCTTTCAATAATTACAATTATAGCATCACTTATTATTGGCTTGGTGCTGATAATAAGACCGGGCGAAACACTGCAGATTGTCAGTCTGATTTGCGGTGTGTCAGTTATTCTGCTTGGCATTGCAGCATGGATTATCTATTTTGTCAAGGATAATTCAATGTTTATGGCAGTTTTGGGTACGATTTCACTTATAGCGGGAATCATTGTTTGTGTTAAATACAAAAGCATAATAACAATAGTGCTGATTTTATTTGGTGCATTTTTGATAGTAAGCGGTGTTATTGATTTGCTTTCTGCAATTAAGGCGAAAAAAATAGGCGGAGCAGGCTGGAAGGTTTCACTGGCGATGTCAGGTGCAATGATTATTGTAGGTATTGTTGTTACCGTTAATCCCTTTACCAGTATGGAAATGATTACAAGATTTTTAGGTGTTGGACTTATCTGCTATGCTGTTATGGATTTAATAGCATACTTCCAGATAAAAAGGGTTGCAGGGCTTGAAACTGTTGTAGATAAAAATATAACGGAAATCAATATTACAAAAGACGATATAGAATAAAAAAAACAAAAAATCCGAGGTTTAAACCTCGGATTTTTTATTACTCATATTGATTTTTATCAAAATTAACTGAATTGTGAAACTCGTTTTTTGCTGCAGTCAGTTCATCACCCGTAAGATTTTTGCAGATATATGCAAAGTCTTTGGCGTTTATATATCCATCGTTAATGTAATCACAGTTGCAGAGCTTAAAAGGAGCATCTGTGTAATCATTATCGGTATTATTTGCAGCTATTGTTATCGGTATGGTTCTGTCAATTGAAGTGTCAGCAGATATTTTACAATCATAAATTCCTCCCGGAACATAGATTGAAAAGAAGCCCTGTGAATTTGTATGGTATCGTGTGTTGTTGATTGTCAGAGTTGCATTTTCAATGGGCTGATCTGCAAAATCTACTATATAGCCTTTAAATTCATAACGTGCACTGCCTTCCACGGGAATATCAATTTCAGTTGATTTGTCAAGATACTCAATCGTAAGTATATTGCGGTGATCAGGATAATCACTGTTCGGAAGCCAATGATCATAATACTGATTGTCTTTGAAGGTGAATCGATTACCGTCGATAGTTTCGTTGCCCAAAGCAGATACAGATGTGCCGTCTTCATAATATACAGTGATTCTGGTATTAACTATTATTCTGTTAAGATCATAATGATAATACTGATTACCATTTGAATCCTTCTGCAGTGAACAATTAAGTCCGATTTCATATGTAACGGGGCAGGTTGCTTCAATACGTTCAATGTTGGTTTTATCTACGCTGTCGCATTCAAGCTTGACAACTATTGAATCACCCTCTCTTGAAGGCAGATACCAGCCGGCAGCATAATAGTAGGTTACACCTGCTTCAAGATGATATGTCAGGCAAAACTGTCGGTTTTTATCAGTTGTTTTTGCTGCATTATATGCAAGCTGAATCATCTTTTTCTGACCGGTTTCAGGATCACGCTCTTTGACGAAGAGATAAGCCTCCGTTGCAGGCAAATTGTATGATCGTAAGGTATAGGTGCCCGATTTATCGGGTGTATAAATAAACCATGCCATATCCTCACTGCCTGACAGCTTTGCGGATGTGGTTAAATCCAATAGCAGTGTCTGAGCACTGGCAAAGGCTGTCATTGAAACAGCCAGTGATGAAATCACAATTGCCAGTACCAGAACAACGGACAAAATTTTCTTTTTCATTTTCTTCTCCCTCTGATGGGTTAGTAGACGAATTCTCCTGTTGCAACATTAATGAAATTATTAAAGTATTGTTTGTAGGATGTGTATTTCTCATCTCTATTGATCACAGCAAAATCCTTAGCATTAACATAGCCGTCATTATTAACATCATATGCCATTAATGCAATGTTTTGTGTTGAAGCATTGCTGTTTGCAGTTATCTCAACAGTTCTTGGTGTAATACCATTACCCTTAAGCGTTACAGTGTTTACGCTGTTTTCAGCCAGTTTAATTGTTGCCAGACCATTTTCATCAGTAGTTGCCCACAATGAGTTGTTGACATAAATATCAACATCAGAAACATTGATATTACCGCTCAAATCGCCCTTCTTTTCAAGCAGTGTAGTGTTGAATTGTACTGCAACAGCATTTGGAATACCGCTTATTTCAACATTGTTAATACCGGTGTTTCCCTTTGTGGTGAGCTCTAATTCAGTACCGTCAACGCTTTCGCCGCCGTTTATGAATATTTTAATATAAAGCTTTTCCTGATTATCACAAGCAGCAGGCAATGGGAGATTGCCATATGTTTCAACAGGCTTTGTTGAGGTGTCATTGCTTATTGCTCTGACATTTGAATTGTCGACATAGGTATAGCTTGTACCATTTGTACTGTACGCAATACCCCAGTCACGCGGACCCTTATCTGAGCTGATTTGATCAAGGTTAAGTGTTAAATCATGGAAGCCCTTTGTGCTTGTTTCTATCAACCAATAGCCATTTCCGCTGACCTTATCAAGGGTTTTGTTTGAAACGAATTTATTTGAATCACTCCAGGTTGCTTTAACGCCGTATTGGTTCGTATGTGAAATAAGAGAAGCATTGGTTCCGTTAGGATACATAGAGATTTTGCCTGTGTTTGCACCGCCGGTATTTCTTGCAGACAGGAAATTAGAGGATACATATGCCTCAAAAGGACGCTTTCCTGTTTCATCAGTATAGTCAAATTTGACTACAGTGCTTCCTTTATAATAATAGGTTGCAGTGTTTACCTTGCTTGTGTCATCATCCTCTTCAACCCAGATGGCAACGGTGTATGGTTCCTTAACAGCATTGTTAAAGCCTTTTACGGTTGAAAGCTGAATTCCGGTTGCAGGATATGTACCGGACTGAACAACATTGTTTTTAGAATCACTTATGAAGTATTTCATATTTAGTCCGTCCGGGCTTGTGTAGTTGATAATGCCATTATCACCAAAGTAATTTGTTGATTTGTTGGTATAAGGCATTTTGTATTCGCCGTTATTTTCACCTGAAACTGTTACATCGTTAACATAGAGATTGCCCTTTGATGCTTCATTATGAAGCTTTGTATTGCTGAAGGTAATATCCTCAGTTGTTGCAAGCCTGATGTAAAGCTTGCTGAGGTTGTTACAAGCAGCAGGAAGCTTTGTGGTCAGGAATAACTGTTCGAGAACAGCGTTTGCAGATAACTCAGCATTGGTTTTCACATTTGTAAAGTTTTCACCGTCTGTGCTGTATTGTAATGTAACACTCTTAGGTCCTTGCAGAGTTGTGTATGCTTTGCAGCTAAAGGTAATATTTTCAAAGCCTGCAGTTGATACTTCATAGGTAAAGCCTGAATTTTCGCTCCATTTTGCACCGTCATCAGGTGCAATACAGAAGGCTTTGTTGCTTTCGTTCCAGAGGGGAACATACTGCGACTTTCCGTCAGATAGAGCAGTCATGCTTCCGCTCTTACCATAAGTACCGCCTGTTGATTGTACCTTGGCATTGGTAACGTCTGTTGAATATGTATCATAGTTGAAGCTGTTGATATTGATACCGCCATAGGTTACAGTAGTTGTTACCTCGTCGCTCTTAATATCGTTAAATGCAGAATAGGCTGTGATGGTTGCTGTGTCACCGATTTTAGAATTGCTGTCAAAAGGATTGATAGCCTCGGTGTACAGTGCAGGTTCGCCTGAATTTACGGAGTAGTAAACATCGGCACCGCCATTATTGTCTTTTATTACAATGCTGTTATCATCAAAGATTGTTGCTCCGCTTTCAGGCAGAACAGTTGGTGCATAAAGTGATGTTATTACACTGAGTGAAGCACCTGTTATTTTTATGTTGTTAACTGCAGCATCACCGCTTGTCTGGTTAACAATGGTGCCTGTGCCGTTAATTGCAAGGTCTTTGCATACAACCATTCTGATATAAAGCGTTTTAATATTGTTGCATTCAGCAGGTAATTGTATTTCATTGAATGCCTGCTCCATTGTTTTGTTTGCGGCAATTGAATGAACTGCGCCGCTCACATCTGTATAATTTATACCATCTGTACTGTATTGCAGCTTCCATTCCTTGGGAGCTTTTTTAGTACCGCCGAGCTTTGCACTGAATTTTATATTTTCAAATCCTGCAGTTGAAATCACGGTTTCAAAATACGGATAAGTTCCCCAGCCAAGTGCAGAGGTTTTTGATGTGCCCATAACAGGTGCTTGATCGTTGGTTACAGTGTTGCTGCTGTTGGTGTATAAATCAGCCGTGCCCGACCATTTTACCTTTGCCTGATCCTTTGCATTAACACTGGCATAAAGATTTGAGGTTGTCTGATATTCACCGCTTGTGGCAGTGTAATAAAATTCTGCACCTGTCGCATCACCGCTGATTAGCTGGGTGCTGTTTGCGGTGTAGTCATAATCCCATGCAGCAATTGTTTTTTGGTATGATTCCGGTTTTGTTCCTGTAAGAACTGTACAGGCATTGGATGTTATGCTGCCGGTGAGGTTTTTGCCGTCCCCTGTTGCTGTAACAGTAATTACAGCACCTACATCAGCAATATCAACCAAGTAGCTGCTGTCTGTTGCACCGCTGATTGCTGTGCCGTTTTTAAACCATTGATATGAAGCTGCTTCTGTTAAATCATTTCCGTCAGAATCAATTAGCTTAGCATTCAGCTCTGTATTGGCATATGTTGCAGTGTCAATACTGAGTGTGCCGTTATTCAATGGGTTCGATACGATGTTGAAAGTGATATTCTTTGAGCCTGTGTAGCCGTTAATACCTGTTGCAGTTATTGCAGAAACACCTGTGTTGATATTATTTGCGTAGCTTAAGGTATAATCAACACCCTCGGTTAACTGGATTTTTCCGATATTGGCATCATTGTATGTAATATTCAGTGAAGGAGTGATTTCACTTCCTGTGTAAAGATAATCCGGAACATTTTCAATTATTGTTCCGCTGAATCTGATTGGAGAAATCTGCGAATTAATCCATGCTTTACGCTCATTGAACCAGTTAGTCATTCCGCTTACGTTTGCAGCGGTATCATATGTTCCGCCGTTTCTGTCAAGACGAATAGCATCCATAATTCCGCTTTTTGTTACGGTATTGATGTATTCCTCTGCAGATTTCAGCTTGCCTGTGGGGTCGGTTGCTTTACCTGTGATAATATCAACAGCAGGTGCAATGGTGTTATACCAGTATTTTTCAGCCATTGACCAGAAATCATCACAGTTTGTAGCAAGTGCAGCATAGAAGTTAAGTGGTGATTCTGTATCTTTGTTATAGGTTGTGGTATTGTCAGTGCATCTCCAACGATAAATTCTGGAGTTTTTAGTATACCAACCGTCTGATGATGTCCATGAATATCCCCAGCGGCTTCCGTTGCCTCTGTCAAAGCCGATACAGTTATCCATATCCCACATCGGACCCGCATACAGCTTGGAGTCAACGACATCACTGTCTTTATAAAAATAGGTTGATGATGTTGATGAGTCCATATTCTTGAAGAATTCCTGTGTCCAGTAATATCTTACTGCTGAATCAGCATCAAGAATATCACTCCATTTTTTACCCTGATACTGAACTGCGGGAGCAGGATTTGTTATTTTTTTGGATCCATATCGCAGAACATTTACAGCATTATGTGCAGTACAATCCGTAGTTGTTGCTGTGTTTGGAACTACACCGTTATTATAAACTGATGAGCCAAGGGCATAGAGCAGATTGTAGCTATAGTCAACCATAGCCTCTGTTGCATAGTCAGCACTTTTGATAACCCAGCCCTGTCGGTTATATCCGCAGAAGCCTGCATTTTCAGTTACCCATCGTTCACTTATTTCAAGTTCATAGAGGTAACCGCCTGTTTGGTCAGTAATATCGGTCAGATTTTTTGAATATCTTTTTGAGCCTACATTATGACCGGGAAATGTTCTGTCAAGGGTTGTTGAACCGTTTGTGTTTTGAGTATTAACAGTTGTTCCTGTTAAATCCTTAGGTATTATTGCACCTGTTACAGGATCCGCTGTTCCGTTTGCTATTTCAAGATTTTCATATGCATCACTGATATTGATTCTGTTTGATTTGATTTCAGCCTTTTCAGCAAGCTGGTATGAGCCTAAATACTGTTGGTTAACATAAAGGTCAACGGGTTTGCAGTGCGGCTGATACTTAATGCCGATATAATCTGCAAAGTCATATGTAAGCTGGTTTTTAACCAGACTCAGATCACCTGAGTTTGCAAGCAGGCACCATTTTTTTGCAGCGTTCATACCAAGCAAAGAAGTGGATTTTGCAAGCTTAATGTTATAGGGATTCTTAATGCCTCCGTTTTTGTCTACGGCAGAAGTTCCTGTCCATGTACCGTTTCCGCGTCCGCTCATTTTTTCCATAATACCCATATAGTCGATTTTGCCGTTGGGCTGAACAACCATAATTGAGCCGGGCTCACTTACTGAATGGTCACTGCTGGCTGTGATGGAACTGAGTGAGCCTGAATTTGTGTCAATATAAACTGCACCAACCTCACCGCTTTTAATTACAGTGACAGTATAGTTCGTGCTGTTAACATTTACTGTTGCAACCTTTGATATTCCGCCCTCATTAATGCTTTCAAAAACATTTGTAGGCATACCGCTTGTAAGCTGGGTTGTTATTCCGTCAAGAGTAACAGATGCTGTTGCATTGTCAGCAAACCAGATTTTCAATGCAGACAAATCAGCATTTGACGGAAAAAACCAGTAGTAATTACTTGAACTTGTGCTTCTTTTGAAAGGTGCAATACCACCCAGTGCAGCCAGCTTGTCACCCGTATTGAAATCAGTAATATCCGTCTGGGATAATACATTTTCTGCATCAGCCCAGATGGGCGCACTCTGATTTTCAAGAGTGACAGCACTTTCAGCAGCTGAAGCAGACAGCGGTGATATCGCCAATGTGGTCAATACTATTACAGCGGCTAAAAGGACTGCAAGCATTTTTTTGAATGATTTTTTCACTTCTTATTCTCCTCTGTTTACTCTAAAAATCTGCGTATCTGATATTTCCATCAGGCTCAACATTAATTGATTGACCTGATGTATTTTTAACGACAGATGCACCTGAAGGAGAACAGATAAATGCTTTTGCTCCGCCTGACGATACATAATCGTTAACAGTGTATGTTGTTGCTTGCATACCCTTAACGGTTACGGTTGACTGACCACAGCTTGTAAGTCTTGAGTTGTTTGAGCCTGAAGCCTCAACAAGACCGCCGTTGATTTCAAATTGTCCTTTGGGATTCAGATTGATGACCTTTCTTACCTTAAGTGCATATTTGTACTCAGACAGTGCAGTAATAAATAAATCACCGCCGTTAATTATGATATAGTCATCGGTGTCAATACCATCTGCACAACCAGTGTTATAAAGGGAATTAATCGTGATTGTGCTTTTGCCGTCGGTTGTATTATAACCATTGTATAAAAATTTGTTGCAGTGGATTCCGTCACCCTTTGAATTAATATTGATTGTCGCACCGCCGTTAACGGTAACCTTTCTGTCGCAGGAGATGCCCTGCTTTGCAGCACTCGTTATATTCAGTGTGGCATTCTTAATACTCATTGATTCTGTTGAGCAGATACCGCTGAGATTCTGACCACCGTCAATTGTCGCACTTCCGTGGCCTTTAATAGCCAGCTTGCATTCGCTGTAAATTGTTCCGTTTTTACCGCTTCCGTTTGCTTTGAAGGAGTTGCTTCCGGTAAAGCTTAATTCAACTTTTGGAGCAGCAACCTCAACACCTGAGCCGATTGAACCGCCTGTGCCGATTTCCTCACCGTCATTTTCCTTATCCTTTTCTCTGTCGGCATCAGTAAATTTAAGAGCTGTTTTTTTGTCAGCATTGAGTCTTATATCGTTAAATTTAACCTCAACATCCTCGTCAATATGGAATCTGAATTCCATCTGACCATAGAAGGTATCTGTTTCGCTGGTGACATAATATTTGCTGTGTTCTCCTGCACCGTTAACGACTACTTCAACACCGCCTGTAGCAGCAGAGCCTGAAACGGTAACATTTGATGCATCACAGGCAACTTTACCGTTTTTCTTTAAAACGATTGCAGTGTAGTCAACTGTCGGTGTGGGGTCCGGTGTAACAGGGGTGTCGTTACCGCCGTTTGGTTTGGCTGGATTTTCATCACTTGGTTTTTTAGTGGTTGTTTCATCCTTCTTTTTTGTAGTTGTTTCACCGGTTTTTTTCGGTGGATGAGATACAATTAAATTAGGTGCCTCTGTTGATTTGCTGACGGTCTGTTTTTTACCGTCACTTGTTTTTACCTCAGTAACGGTTTTGTTACCCTCTTTTTTAGTTTCAACAGTTACATTAACAAGATTGCCTTTATCGTCCTTGTCAAGTCGGATAAACAGATTGTTTGCACTGTCGGCTGTTGTGGTAGCTTTAAAATATTCTGTAACATCCTTGTCGTTATCAAGGTCAAGAGCATCCTGCAGTGCAATGATATTGCCCTTGTCATCAACCAGTGCGGTTAATGTAACAGGTTTATCGTCTGCCATTTTGATTGAAAAATTGCCTTCCTCATCTGATTCAACGGCAATAACCTGCTTTAAGTATGCATAGCTTTTTTCATCAAGTGATTTGCCGTCTTTGTCCTTAACAGCCTCAACATAACCTGCAATTATTGTTGTGCCGTCACTGTGATAAATCGGAATAAGTGTTAAAATGTTTCCGTCTTTATCGGTAACCTCAAAGGTTGTATCCTCAGTATCAACAGTTTCTTCGCTTCCGTCATCAGCATCAGTAACCTCTACAACATTTGAAGGGCTTTCTGCCGCAGGCTTGCCCTCTTGCTTTGAGCACGCCGTGAATGCTGTTGCAGTGATTACTGCCGCAAGTAATATGGATATAGTCTTTTTAAATTTCATTTAATCACCAGCTTTTATTTGTTGTTATTTTATTAATATGCACAAGATATTGTGACTTTCGTTTTTGCTTATAAAACACGTTCAGGAACGCCTTAAGCGTTCCTGATAACTTTTTATTGAAAATGGAAGCTTTTTACAGCAGGAGCCTCAGTTGAAAGCATAATTTTTAAGTTGCCGTTCATTGCTCTAAGGTCATCAAGCATTTCTCTCATCTGCTTGTCATCCTTAAGTTCAACCGTGAAGCTCAGTTCAAATAAAGCGCCGAAGTCAACTGACTTAACCCTGACCAGCTTGAAAGAATTGGTATATTTGTTAAGTGTTTCATCAAATGCACCAACGTAGTTGAGGGTTTCAGGCACTGTAATCTTAAGTGTATAAACATCACCTTTTTTGCCTGCATAGTTTGTAAGGTGAAGAATGATTATAACAAGGCAGATAACTACTGTTGCAATAGCTGCATATAACCAGTAGCCCATACCGCAGGCAAGACCCATTACAACTGAAAGGAATACAAATGCAATATCCTTAGGATCGCCGGGGGCACTGCGGAAACGGATAAGTGCAAATGCACCTGCAAGGCTGAATGCTCTTGCCACATTATTGCCGATAAGTAAAATTACAAGACCTACGATAGGTGCAAGTAAGATAAGTGCTACACAGAATGCCTGGCTGTAGCCCTCTTTTTTATGTGTGAACAGATATACAAGACTGATTACCAGACCTATGATAACCGAGCTTGCCAAAATCTCAAGCACGCTTACTATTGTAAGTGAGCTTGCAATGTCGCCTGTTGCGGCACTTGAAATCAAATCATTAAAATTCATTGTATTCTCTCCTTATAATTCAACTTTAGTTAAAATCTTCAAAGCCAAGCTCATTACCATCCTTGTCGGTCATATGGTATATAAGCTTGTGTTCGGCGGCATCACGCTTGTATTTAACACCGTATTTTGAAAAGCCGTGGCTGAATAAGCCGTTTTCACTGAGAAGCCTTGTGAGCCAAAGCGGCATTGCACCAAGGATTTTAATTTCCATTATGTACTCACCGCCGGGCAGAAGCAGCTCATCAGCATCACTTTCACCAAACACAAAATTTGACCTTCTTGTTCTGACATTTCTGTCAAAGGTCATTCTGAAATTTTTGTCCTCTTTGCCAAATAAAGCAAGCCTGTCATACTGAACGTAAAGTGCAGGGTGCACCTTATTCATTTTAAGGTAGTATTGCAGCTCCTTCGCAACCTGAGCAGACAGGTAATCCTTTGTTTTCGGCAGGATACCCTCGTTGACAAAAGGCTCAATTTCCTTAATTTTAAGCTTAATTCTTCGCTTGTTTCCCTGACCCTCACTTTTTTTCTTTATTTCCATAAAGATTTTATCTTCCGGATCCTTGCGGTCGTAATAAGAACGAATTCTCATTTTTTCCTTGTAAACAGGTCCGGAGGAATTTTGCCTAATGACATCATGATTATCTGTGTCGTAATAAATACTGTAAATTCTATATTCATTACCATTAAGACAAAATGGGTCGAGCTCCATGTACTCCAGCATAGAGGGCAAAATTCGGTCGAGCATCTCTTTGGTTATGAGATATTTTTTCTCATAACGCTTAAAGGTTGCTATTGCCAAAACCAATCCCCCTTTATATTTAATTTTAATAAATATAATACACGTGTATTATATTATGAAAGCATCGTATAGTCAAGAAAAACATAAAATTAATTATTTTATTTAATAATTAATATATAATAGATGCGATTTAACTCTCATTCAGAATGATTGAATTTGAAAAACGATTGTGCTATAATACAACCAGCCAAATAAAATGCATATATTAATTAATTTACATGGGGAGAGTTTATGGGCAAAAAGGACGGAACTGTAGATTTAAGAATTAAAAGAACACAGGCAGCAATAAGAGCTTCTTTTTTTGAACTGGTTGAAAAAAAGGGCTTTGAGCATATTTCTGTTAAGGATATCACAGAGGGGGCTATGATAAGCAGAAATACGTTTTATCTGCACTATGCAGATAAATATGAGCTGCTGAATAAAATTTGTGATGATCTTATGCGAACACTTTTTTTCAGGGTTGGAAAGCAACTAAGACGCGTTCAGAAAAACTATTTTACGCCTGAAAGTGTTGCAACCATAATAAGTCTTGGTATCAGTGCGGTTGACAGTGACAAGGAGGCTTACAAGGTGCTTTTCAACGGAAGCAACGGTGATGTTTTAACTGAAAAGCTGAAGCCGGTTATATCACGTATTCTTGATTTGTTTACTGACGATATCGGCGGTGTTGATGTTTTTTCACGTGAATATATTGTGTCGGGAATAATCGGTCTGATTAAATACTATGCAACCCACGAGATTGATGATATTGAGCAGAAATGTCAGTATTTTACAGGGCTTCATCTTGGCAAGATTATTGAATTTGCCAATGAGAAAAGAGAAAAATTGATATGAAAAAAAAGAGAGAAAAAAAGAAAAGAAGCTCAAGAAATCTGAAAATCAATACAAGAATTGTGCTGACATCGGTACTTGCTATTGTAATTCCTATTATAATAATTGCCAGCTTTTCAACAGTGCTTGTTCATACAATTGCATCTTATTTCAATTTTTCAACGGTAACAACAAATACCTACAGCACCATTAATCAAATTCAGTGGTCGCAGACAATGTGGAGTATTACCAATGAGCTTACAGGCAGTGAGAGTGAGCAGGAAGTACTCGAAAATTTGTCGAATTTTGTATCACCGCTTGAAAAAATCAACTCGGTGATATATATTGAACGCAACGGAGAATTATTCTATGCCACTAATGGTGACAGCACAATAATCGAAAAAGCCAAAAGGCTTGTGGAGTTTGATAAGGATAAGAATCTGAACTATTTCGGTTATAACGGTCTTGTTATTGTTAATCATGTAAAGTCTGATTTTAACAGCTATCTCATAATGATTGTTAATGATGATTATACAGTTAATGACTTAACAAAAAGAGTGAGCATTAAGGGCTTTACGAATCTGCTTCTTGGCAGAACGGGAATAATTGTGTTAATTATAGTTGCACTTTTTGCAATTGCGATAAGCTTTATTTCCTTTATATCATCAAAAACAATTGTAAAGCCTATTAAGGAAATTGCTGATGGAGCAAATGAAATTGCCAGAGGCAATCTTGATTATAATATTGACTATGAGTCAACAAATGAGCTTGGTCAGACTGTTCATGCGTTTAACGATATGCGGATTAGATTAAAGGAATCGATTGAAAATCAGAATAAAGTGCAGGAGGAACGGCAGATTCTTGTAGCGGGAATTGCACATGATCTGAGAACGCCTTTAACCTCTGCCAAAGGATACGCTGAGGGACTTCTTGACGGTATAGCCGATACTCCTGACAAAAAGGAGCATTATATTAAAACCATCTGTCAGTCAATAAGCGAAACGGAAAGAATTCTTGATGATTTGCTTACGGTATCCCGACTTGAGCTTAAGGGTTATGAGCTTAACACGGTTGATGTTAAAATCAAAGATTTTTTTGATGATGGTGTTGAAGAAATAAAAATTATTCTTGATAAGGCTGAATTTGATTTTGAATATGAATGCAATTGCAGTGAGGATGCGGCAGTCAGTCTTGACGTTGATAAATTTGTTCGTGTGATAAGCAATATAATTTCCAACAGTATAAAATATTCAAACCCCGATGTTCGTGGAAAAATCAGGTTCTCAATCAATGAGTATGAGCGTTCGGTGATTATTGAACTTGTTGATAACGGTATCGGCGTTGACAGGGAGAGCGTTTCTAAAATCTTTGATCTTATGTATCGTGCTGATTCTGCAAGAACAAATGTTGCTGACGGTTCGGGCTTGGGCTTGTCTGTGTGCAAGCAGATTGTTGAATTGCATCGAGGGATTATCTGGGCAAGCAGCAACCTGGGAGAGGGCTTGTCGATATTTATATCATTACCAAAAGTTAGGAGAATTGAGAATAATGAGCAAAATACTGATAATTGAAGATGATGAAAATATTTTACATCTCGAAAAGGATTATCTTGAAGCCGGCGGCTTTGAGGTGGATTTTGCTGTTGACGGTGAAACGGGTCTGGGTATGGCACTGAAGAAAAACTATTCTCTCGTCTTGCTTGACATAATGCTGCCAAGGCTTGATGGTTTTGAAGTCTGCAAAAGAATAAGACAGGTGCGTGATATCCCGATTTTGCTTGTCAGCGCAAAAAAAGAGGACCTTGATAAAATCAACGGTCTTGGATTCGGTGCAGATGATTATATTGTGAAGCCGTTTTCGCCGAGTGAGCTTGTTGCAAGGGTTAAAGCTCATATAAGCAGGTATAACAGACTTACTCATATACCTGAGCCTGTTATTACCACATATGAAAGCTTAAAGCTTAATAATGATTCCGGTGAAGCTTTTTATAATGATGTTAATTTGAATTTAACTAAAAAAGAATTTGAGCTTCTTAAATTAATGATTTCAAAGCCGGACACTGTTTTTACAAAAAATGAGTTGTTTTCAAGAGTATGGGGATATGATTCGCTGGGTGATACCTCCACCTTGACCGTGCATATTAACCGCTTGCGTGATAAGCTCAAGGAAATTGCACCTGATACGGATTTTATAAAAACAATCTGGGGCAGGGGATACCGTCTGAAATAATGAAAATACACCGCAGAAATTTCTGCGGTGTTGTTTTTTTGTTATTCATCTGCTGAAAGGAGCATACGGTCATTATCCAGCTCTTCACCTGATGTTGTTTTAAATTTGGCAAGCAGGTCAGCGGTTGTAAGTGCCTTTTTCTCCTCGCCTGATACATCATAAATAATTTTGCCGTCGTTCATCATAATAAGTCTGTTGCCGATTGCAATAGCATCCTTCATATTATGTGTAATCATAATTGCGGTGAGGTTGTCACGTTCAACAATTTTTTCAGTTAAATCCAGAACCTTCTTTGCTGTTTTTGGATCAAGTGCGGCTGTGTGTTCATCGAGCAATAAAAGCTTAGGCTTTTTCATTGTTGCCATAAGCAGTGTTACAGCCTGTCTTTGACCTCCCGAAAGCAGACCAACCTTTGAGGTAAGTCTTGTTTCAAGACCTAAATCAAGTGAAGCTAAAAGCTCAGTAAATTCAGCTCTTTCCTTGCGTGATACGCCGAACCTGAGACCTCTTCTTTTTCCTCTCCTTGCTGCAAGTGCAAGGTTTTCATCAATCTGCATATCTGCGGCAGTTCCGTTCATAGGGTCCTGGAAAACACGACCGATGTATGCGGCACGCTTATGCTCGGGAAGCTTTGTTACATCAATTCCGTCAATAACAATTGAGCCGCAGTCAACCGGATAAACACCTGCAATCATATTGAGCATAGTCGATTTGCCGGCACCGTTACCACCGATAACCGTTACGAAATCACCCTCGTTGAGAACAAGGTCGATGCCCTTTAATGCTTTTTTTTCATTAATGGTATTGGGGTTAAAGGTTTTGTGAACATTTTTAATTTCAAGCATTATTCCTTAACCTCCTTGAGTTTAATGTGCTTGCTCTGAAACTGTGATTTCCAGAACGGAATACCAAGGAACAGAGCAACTACAAGTGCTGAGAACAGTTTAAGGTCATTTGCGTTAAGACCTAACTTGAGTACAATGGCGATTACTATGTAATAAATGATACTGCCGAATACTGCAGATAAAAGCTTGAGTGCGAAGTTTTTGAATATTTTTCCGAAGATAACTTCGCCGATAATAACGGCAGCCAGACCAATAACAATTGCACCTCTGCCCATATTGATATCGGCGCTTCCGCTGAACTGCGCAAGCAATCCGCCGGCAATGGCAACAAGACCGTTTGATATTACAAGACCTATAATTTTTCTTGAATCGGTGTTAATACCATTGGCACGTGCCATATTCTGATTTGAGCCTGTTGCACGGATTGAGTGACCTATTTCAGTTCCGAAGAACCAGTAAAGTACAGCAATAATTACTGCTACAAAAAGTGCAGCAACAAGAATTGTTCTGCCAATCTGCAGCATATTTGAAGAAACGATAAGGTCATGATTTCTCCAGCTTATTGTGGTGTTTGCTTTACCCATCATTATTCTCAGGTTTATTGAGTAAAGGGCAAGCTGTGTCAGGATACCTGCGAGGATAGCCGGTATTCCGAATTTTGTGTGTAAAATGCCGGTTGCAAGTCCTGCAAGACAGCCTGCGAGGAAAGCAATGAAAAGTGCAAGGTATATGTTCATACCGTTAACTGTGGTAAGAATTACAAGTACAGCACCGCCTGTTCCCAGAGTGCCGTCAACAGTGAGGTCAGCAAGATCAAGTATTTTATATGTAATATAAACACCGATTGCCATTATACCCCAAATCATACCCTGAGCAATGGGTGATGGTAATGACTGTAAAAAATTTAACATTTTTGACTCCTTAAACTAACTAAAAAAGCGATAAAATAATCTACCGCTTTTTTAATAAAGTTTTATTTGTTTTTGTATTTGTTTATTCTGTTACGATTGCTTCGTATCCGTCAGGGATTGTTACGCCGACAGCGTTAGCTCTTTCAGGCATATATTTCTTTGTAAGCTCAGTAGCGTACTGGATTTCCATATCGCCGGGATTCTGACCGTTTACAAGAATGTCATAAGCCATCTGACCGGCAGCCTGACCGATTGAATAGTAGCTGATTGAAAGAGTAGCAATACCGCAGCCCTTGCAGATGCCCTCTTCACCTGCAATTACAGGGATTTTAGCAGGTTCTAAAACATTGTTGATTGCTTCTGTATTTGATGCTGCAGTATTATCTGTAGGAGCAAATACTACATCACATTTATCACTTACAATCTGCTGAGTAACTGCTGTTACATCATTTGTATCAACAAATGTATATTCCTTGCAGGTCATACCAAGCTTTGTAAGTTCCTGCTGCATAACATCTGACTGATACTTTGAATTCTTTTCTGCTGAGCAGTAGAGAATGCCTACTGCTTTTGCGTCAGGGCAAAGCTCTTTAATCATAGCAGCCTGATCTGCAAGAGGAGCAAGGTCGGATGAACCTGTTACGTTAAAGCCTGTTTTACCGGTCCAGTTGTCAATACCAAGACCTGTTGCATAGTCAGTGATGGAGGTTGCAACAATAGGAATATCTGCTGTAGCCTGTGATGCAGCAGCCATTGCATCTGTTGCGTTTGCCATAATCAGGTCAACCTGATTTGAAACAAAGTTTGAAACGATTGTGGTGCAGTTTGTAGCCTCACCTGATGCATTCTGTGAGTCAAACTCAAATGTAATGTTGTTAGCTGCACCAAGCTCATTAAGCTTATCCATAAAGCCCTTTGTTGCAGCATCAAGTGCATCGTGCTGAACTAACTGGCAGATACCGATTTTGTAGCTTGTTTTAGCGGGTTCATTACCATTTTTTTCACCTTCTGTTTTTGAACAGCCTGCAAATGCGGTTGCGGTAAGAACACCTGCAAGAGCAACTGCAGCTACCTTTTTGAATATTTTGTTCATAAAAAATACCCTTTCTTCAATAATTTTAGTTATTATAACAACCTCATTTTAACACCTAAAAGTGCTAAAGTCAATAGTGAGTATCAAATTTTATGAACATTATCATTAAATTTTCTTATAACTGTTCTGCAATGGTAAAAATCATATCCTTTGTTTTGTCCCAGCCAAGGCATGGGTCTGTGATTGATTTTCCATAAATTCCGTCCTCAACCTTCTGACAGCCGTCTTCTATATAAGACTCAACCATAAAGCCCTTTACCATTGATTTTACATCATTGCTGTGGCGCATTGAATGTAAAACCTCGTTGGCAATTCTTACCTGTTCCAGGTACTTTTTGCCGGAATTTGAATGGTTTGTGTCAACAATAACGGCAGGATTTTGGAACCCGCCGCAGCAGTACATATCATAAAGCTGTCTTAAATCCTCATAATGATAGTTTGAATGATTGTTGCCGTGCTTGCTTACGCTGCCTCTGAGAATAGCATGTGCAAGCGGATTGCCCTTTGACTCAACCTCCCAGCCTCTGTAAAGGAATACATGATCACCCTGAGCAGCCTTGATGGCGTTGAGCATAATGGACAGGTCACCGCTTGTTGGGTTTTTCATTCCGATAGGGATATCAATGCCTGATGATACCAGTCTGTGCTCCTGATTTTCTACCGATCTTGCACCGATTGCAATGTAGCTCAGCAAATCAGAAAGGTATCTGTAATTTTCAGGATAAAGCATTTCATCGGCACAGGTTAAGCCGGTTTCCTCAATTGCGGTTTTGTGCAGAGAACGGATAGCCTTGATACCCTCAAGCATATCGGGATTTTTATCAGGGTCAGGCTGATGGAGCATACCTTTGTAGCCTGCACCTGTTGTTCGGGGCTTTCCTGTGTAAATTCTGGGGATAATAATGATTTTATCTTCTACTTCTTTCTGCACTTCTGCAAGTCTGTGAATATAGTCAAGAACAGAGTCAGCCCTGTCGGCTGAGCAGGGTCCGATAATAAGTAAAAACTTATTGTTTTCACCTGTGAAAACCTTTGCTATATCTTCATCTCTTTTTGTTTTGATTGCTTCTGCTTCAGCGGAAAGCGGCATTTCCTTTTTTATTTCCTGCGGAACAGGGAGCTTTCTTTTGAACTGTGTATTCGTCATATTGTCCATACATTTTCACCTCTGATAGTTGTTTATATTATTATAAAACATTATTTTTATATGTCAATAAAATCTTAAGCTGTGCAGGGTTTGTTTTACGTGCTGAAAATTTTTACCCATTTTGTAAACATTGGCGGTTTATTGTGGATTTTTGCATACTTTTATGTTAATATAATCAACTGCGAGGTATGATGAATGAAAAATATTAAGGATAAATCAAAATTGAATATTCCTGCACTGGCAGTAATTGGCATTATTATTCTTGCAGTGATTATTTCGGTAATTGCCGTTGCAGCATCAAAAGGGAGCAGACCAGACGGTCTGTATCAGTTCAATCAGTCAGTTGCAAATGGCATTGATGTTTCTGAGCATAACGGCGAAATTGACTGGGAAAAGGTTAAGGAAACACAGGATTTTGCTTTTATACGTGTGGGCTATCGTGGTTACGGAAATGGTGAAATATACGAGGACAAATATGCTGCCGATAATCTGAAAAATGCAAATAAGGCAAAAATCCCTGTCGGTGTTTATTTTTATACGCAGGCTGTTACTGCCGAGGAGGCAGAGGATGAGGCGGATTTTGTATATGATATTATAAAAAAGTATAATATAGATTTGCCTGTTATGATTGATTTTGAGTATCCCATTGACAGTGATGGCAATGCTGTCGGCAGACTTGTGGAAAGTGATAATGATTTAAATAAAAATGCCGAAATAATAAATTCCTTTGTTGAAAAGCTCGAGAAGAAGGGCTACACCGCAGGTGTCTATGCATCCTCGAGCGTGCTGCATAATAAAATCAGTATGAAAAAACTGAAAAAATCAGCCGTTGCATGGGTTGCGGATTATAATGATAAGGTTACATATGATGTTGATTATACCATTTGGCAGTACAGCGAAACAGGAAGTGTTGATGGTGTAAGCAGTAAATATGTTGATTTGAATTATTGGTATGAATAATTATATAATAAATTGAGGGTGTCAGATATAATCTGCCCGAAAAAACGGACTGATAGTAATTATCAGTCCGTTTAGTCTGTCGATAAAGTGGGCTGAACCACGCACTAAGATTAATGAAAAGAAAATTTACTGTTTTATATGATTGCAGGGCAGAGGTTTTACTTCTGCCACTAAAACAATTTAAAAGCCTTGCAATTTGTTGAAATTGCAAGGCTTTTGTTCGTTTTTCGCCTTTTGCTCGGAAACAGTACCATCGTACAGTAATCCTCGCAAAATGCAAAATTCAGCTCCATTTCTCAACATCTGCCAGCGTGTAGAATTTGTAATCTGACTTTTTCTACACGCTGAACGGACTGATAGTAATTATCAGTCCGTTTTAATTGTTGGAAGTATTTTAATTAAGCTCTTTTCCGTTTTTGAATTTATATGAAATATCTTTTCCGCCGTAGCCTTTCAGTCCTTTTATTTCACCGCTCCAGCTATCAGGCAGTGCCCTGTTTTTAAACATTTCTGCAATACCTGCACAAACGCCGAAGTTGCCGTCAATCTGGAACGGCGGATGTGCATCAAACAAATTCGGATATGAACCACCGCCCCATACAAGTGTGATTTTAAAAGGTGACGGTTTAATGTATGTAAGCTGCTGTTTAATGAGCCTCAATGCATTTTTGCCGTTTCCCAGCCTTGCCCACAGGCAGACCTTCCAGCCCAATGACCAGCCTGTACCTCCAAAGCCGCGTACATTAAGTGATTTTTCTGCCGCCTTGTTAAGCTCATCATTCTGAATAAAGCGTGACGGATAAATGCAGTATAAATGACTTACATGTCTGTGCTCAACCTCGGTTTCTTCAAATTCCTCAATCCATTCAGGAATTCTGCCGTCGCTTGCAGGCTTAACCTGCTGAATTTCAGGAGCCTCAAATCCAAGTTCTCTGCAGTTTTCAAAGAAATCAAAAAGAATTTCTCTGTCCATTGATGGCATATATGTTGGTGCAAGGCATACACCGTTATCCTTATAATTATTTTCAGGACTGATTGACGGACATGTGACAAGCTCGCCATTGTGTTCAACTAAATAGTCGTTGTAAAATTCAAGACAGCTTTTAAACATCGGAATTAATTTTTCTTTATATTCCTCATCATTTATGTATAGATAATGCTCATAAAGCTGATTGAGTATCCACGGAAGGCTCATACTCCAAGGTGCATACTGGCATGAATCACCGTCACCGTCAGGATAGCCTGCAGGGTATGATGCTCCCCATATATCCGTGTTGTGGTGCGAGCAGGCACCGCCGCAGTTATAATAATCCTTTGCAGTTACAGAGCCGTTATAAATTAGCTTTTCGGCTAATTCTGTTAATGGCTCAAAGCATTCGCTCAGATTGGCAATATCTGTGCACCAGTAATTCATTTCGGTATTTATATTTGTTGTGTAGCTTGATGACCAGGGTGCTCTCAGATGTGTATTCCATATTCCCTGCAGAGTCATTGCTTTTGTGCCTTTTCGTGATGCCGATATTGTCAAATATCTTCCGTACTGGAATAATAACGCAATAAGCCCGTTGTCATCATTGTGTTTTTTCATTCTTTTTATTCTTTTATCAGTTGTTAAATCATCACGGCTGCCTTCGAGTGTAATACTGACCCTGTTGAATAAGGATGAAAAATCCTTGCGGTGCTCATCGAGCAGAAGCTTGTAAGTTTTGATGCTTTCAAAATAATTCAGTGCATTTTTATACGCATCGCCTGTGGGCATGGATTTGAAGTCAATAAAGCTTGTGGCAAGTGAAATAAGCAGGGTAGTGTCCTTTTGATTTGTTACCTCAATGCAGTCACCATTAAAAACAGCATTGCCCTGTACCTTGACAATACCGCAGAAATCCATACCCTTGTCGCCCCAAACAATGGTTTCACCCTGATTATAATACGGTGGCATACAGACCTCCGGTGCTTTGCCTTTGATTACAAGACTGTCTTCAACGGTTTCGACCTTATGGTGAAGCTGGCTGTTTAAGCGTACCTTAAAGCTTATGCCACGGTCACTATGTATGTTAACAACCATTAGCTGTGCCGGATGTGAAACAAAAACCGTCTGACAAAAGCCGTTTGCTTTAACCTCTGCAACACCTGTTTCCAGATCAAGAGTCCGTTCATAGTTCTTTTTTGGCGAATTTTTATATTCAATTATCAGATCACCGAAAGGAAGATAAGCCTCACTCCAATGACCGTGCATATCTTTATTGAGAATATCCTTTGCCTTTTCGTAATTCTTATTGAAAATCGCATCTCTTACAGCATCAAGATGCTTGCCTGCATCCTTTTTGTTCAAATCCTTCGGATAACCGGACCAAAGGCTGTCCTCGTTTAATGCAATTCTCTCCTTTTTCAGATTGCCGAATACAAGTCCGCCTATTCTTCCGTTACCGATAGGTAGTGCCTCTTCAAAATATTTTGCTTTTTTTGTATAATATAATTTATTTTCCATATTTTGATTGTACTAAATGTTATTATAAATTGCAAGTTGTTTTATTTTGTGTTATTATAAAAATATAAATAGGGAGGTATTCTTATGAAAAATTTTGTAATTACTATCGGAAGACAGTTTGGATGCGGTGCACATGAAATCGGAACAAAGCTGGCAGAAAAGCTCGGTGTTCCTTATTATGATAAAGAGATTATTAAAAGAGCATCAAAAGAAAGCGGCTTTGACGAAAATCTATTCCATTTTTATGATGAAAAACCAACAAGGAGTTTTTTGTTCAATGTTTCTACCGATGGGCTGGTTCCTATGGGGAATAGTGGTTTAAGCCTTGAGGATCAGATTATTCAGTATCAGTTTGATACGATTAAAAAGGTTGCATCTGAGGGCAATTGTATAATCGTCGGAAGATGTGCTGAGTATATTTTAAGAGAAAGAAAAGACGTAGTGTCCGTATTCCTTCATGCTGATGATGAATACAGAATGAACAGAGTAATTAATGATTACGGCATTGTTCCGAAAAATGCTGCAAAGGAAATCAAGGCAATGGATAAAAAACGTGCAAAGTTCCATAATTTTTACAGCGATGACAGATGGGGCGATGCATCAACCTATGACTTATCAATAAATGTGGCAAAGCTCGGCATTGATGAAACTGTTGAGCTTATTGCAAATTATATAAGTGCTAAATTTTAGTTTGTATTTTATTATCTGAATTTGCAGAAAGCTGTTATATTTTCTTGCATTTATCAAATTGATAATATATAATACGTACAAACTGTTTTTTAGGAGAAATTTGATGGATAAAATTCTTGTTCTTGACTTTGGCGGACAATATAATCAGTTAATTGCCCGCCGTGTGCGCGACCACAGCGTTTATGCAGAAATTCTGCCATATACCACACCGATTGATGTTATTAAAAATAATAACTATAAGGGTATTATTTTTACAGGCGGTCCTAATTCTGTTTATGATATGAGTTCGCCTCATTATGATAAAGCAATACTTGACCTTGGTATTCCTGTGCTCGGAATTTGCTATGGCTGTCAGCTTGTTGCCTGGATGGGTGACGGCGAGGTTAAAACTGCACCTGTCAGTGAGTACGGTAAAATCGAACTTACTGCTGACAAAAGCTCAAAGCTTTTTAATAATGTGGATGAAAAATCCGTTGTGTGGATGAGTCATACTGATTATATTGCTGTTCCTCCTAAAGGCTTTGAAATCGTAGGAGCTACCAATGACTGCCCTTGTGCTGCTATGCAGAATACAGAAAAGAATATTTATGCTGTTCAGTTTCATCCTGAGGTTACTCATTCACAGTTCGGTTCACAGATACTATATAATTTCCTTTATGAGGTTTGTGCGTGTGCAGGCGATTGGGTAATGGATAATTTCATAGATAATACTGTTGAAAGGCTCAGAGAGCAGATTGGTGATAAAAAGGTTATACTCGGTTTATCAGGCGGTGTTGACAGTTCTGTTGCAGCAGGTTTGCTGTCACGTGCGGTAGGTAAGCAGCTCACCTGCGTTTTTGTTGACCAGGGACTGATGCGTAAGAACGAGGGCGATTTTGTAGAAAGCACCTTTACCACACTGTTTGATATGAATTTTGTAAGAGTAAATTGTGGTGAACATTTTCTTTCAAAATTAAAAGGTGTTACTGACCCTGAGGAAAAAAGAAAGATAATCGGTACAGAATTTTTCAATGTGTTCTGGAATGAAATCAGAAAGCAGAATGAGCTTGGCTTTTTCGCACAGGGTACAATCTATCCTGATTGTATTGAATCGGGCAAGGGTGATGCCGATGTTATCAAAACACACCATAACAGAGTGAATACGCCTGAGGATGTGGAATTCTTGGGCATCATTGAGCCGCTTGCCGATTTGTTTAAGGACGAGGTAAGAAGAGTCGGCGAAAAGCTCGGTATTCCTAAAGAGCTTGTCTGGCGTCAGCCGTTCCCGGGTCCGGGACTTGGTGTTCGTATAATCGGTGAAATTACAGCAGAGAAAATCAAGGTGCTTCAGGATGCTGACTGGGTGCTCCGTGACGAAATGGCAAAGAACGGCTATGAAAAAAATCTTGCACAGTTTTTCTGTGTCCTGCCGGGTGTTAATACCGTTGGTGTAATGGGTGACCATCGAACATATGATAACCTTGTAGCAATTCGTGCAGTAACAACAGATGATTTTATGACAGCCGATTGGGCAAGAATACCTTACGATATTCTTGCAACGGTTTCTAACCGCATAACAAATGAGGTTGCCCATGTCAATCGTGTTGTCTACGACATAACCTCCAAACCCCCCGGCACCGTCGAGTGGGAATAATAAAAAATCAAAGCTGATTGACATTTAGTCAATCAGCTTTTTGTTTGGAATGTGCTTAATTGTTTTCGGTATCGTTGATGATTTCATCAAACATTGCAAAAAGCTTGTCCTTATCGACATTACAGTTATTGACATAATTTATCAATGAAACTGCTGAACAGAAGCTGTTGCCGTGCTCCAATTCCGAATAAGAACGCAGTGATATATCCAAGCGTTCTGCCATTTTCTCCTGTGACAATTCAAGCTCTGCTCGTTTTGTTATAAGCTCATTTTTCAAACTGTTTTTCAATCGGTCAAGTGTTGACATTCTCAACACCTGCCCGGATGTGCTAACAGTGCTGCCTTGTTTCTACATCCATTATATTAGTTACTGAAAAAATTGAATATAACACAAAATTCACAATTATATTACAATCATAATGGAAAATTGTGATATAATAAATTTGATAAAATATATTGATAAAGTATTATGCATTGATAGGAGGAGCTTATGAAAAAAACGATTTTGATGGTTTTATTGTGCGGATTTATTTTTTCAGGAATGCTTGGATGTAATAAATCTGAGCCGATAAAAAAAGAAGCATCGTCGTATACTGTGACTGATATTGAACATGTCAATGCCGATATATACAATATTTCACCCGTTGGTGCTACTGTAATTATTAGAGATACCAATGAAAATCCATACACCTATGGAGATTGGTATAAAATTGAAAAGGAAGAAAACGGCAAATGGTATGACGTTGAAACTGTTATTGAAAATTATGGTTTCAATGATATCGGTTATTTAGTGAATGAAAATAATGAAGTGAAGTTTGATATAAACTGGGAGTGGCTGTATGGGGAATTAATGCCGGGAAGCTATAGGGTTTTAAAAGAAGCCTATAACCAATATATATCAGTTGAGTTTACTATAGACGCAAAGGTATAACTATACATTAAATTTATCAGAAAACCCAAGAGCAGAAGCTCTTGGGTTTTCGTTTTATATAAATGAGTGCTATTTTGAACTTACAATCTGATAATACGCCTTTGATGTGATAACATAAACTATTATATAAAGCAATGCAAATACAGCAAAGCAGGCAAGTGTTGTTAAAATGAGTGTAATTGTTGTAGTGCCTGAAAGTATAATCAGTATTTTATATATTAAAGGCATAGCGAATATAAGATGTATTGCTGACATTGCCAGTGGAATAAAGAAAACGGTAAGCACCTGCGAATTAATGCTTTTTTTAATTTCTGTTTTGTTCATTCCGACCTTCTGCATAATTTCAAATCTTGACTGATCCTCATATCCCTCAGATACCTGCTTGTAATAGATAATCAGAACTGCTGCGAATATGAATACAATACCAAGCAGTATTCCAAGGAAAAACAGTCCTCCGTAAAGCTCCAAAAATTCAGTGCGTTCAATTGATGAGCATTCAAAGTAACAATTAATTAATTCCTTGTTATACTCAACATTTAATAAATTGTCTATATATACTTCGGCTATTTTTTCCTGTTCCTCATAGTCACAGGGAATGTCATATCCATACACTCTGCTGAAGGTAACAAGCTTATCACCCTGAAAATCTGCAAGGTCTGAATATGCTGCTGTTGCTTTTTCAATATCGGGCACAACGATATACAGAACAGGATTTATTTGTTTAAAGGCATCTCCGTTATTAACAAATTCCTTCAGCTTTTTTGTTATGGTGTATTCGTTGTTATCTCCAAGCTGCAGGGTAGGGCTTTTATAGTTGAATCGTATTGGGCAAATCATTGCTTGGTTTTCTGTCAGTGTTTCATTTTCACCTGTAATTTTGTTGTATTCATCAACCGATACCATGTACACTTTTATTATGTTCTGAACAGTTGTTGTGGTGGTTACAAGAGGCATTACCTTGATATCCTCTAATGCTGCATCAAAGCTGGCATAGTTGTAATCAAGAATGTTTTCAGGTGTGTAACCATTATCTGCTGCAGTATTATTGGCTGTTTCTTTGAGCAATTCTGTATCGGAAGAATAAAGATTATCCAATTGAGTTGAGCTTAAGGTGATGAGAAAGTTTCGAGGATAGCGTTTTTGCATAGAATCCTCGCCACCGAAATAAAGGCAGACAGTTGTTGAAATCATAACCAGCACCATAGTGCAGATGATACATATTGATGCCAGTCCGGCACCATTTCGCTTCATTCTGTAAATCATGGATGACACGGATACAAAATGATTTGTTTTATAATAATAGTTTTTGTTTTTTTGCAGGATTTTACAGAAGGTAACAGAGCCTGCAATAAACAAAAGATATGTTGCAATGATAACCATAACAACTGCAACAAAAAACCAGAGCAATGCCTCAATTGAAGTCTGAACGGATACAGCTATAGCATAAGCTGTTATCAGAAGAACAATACCTACTATTGCGAAAAGATGGTTTGCCTTCGGCGGCTTTTCACCTGTGTTTTCACTTCTTAAAAGCTCAATGGGCTGTGAGCTTTTAATTTGTTTTAAAGTGTTTATAAGCAGCAGAAGGAATATAACGGCAAATAGGATTACAGTATATTTGATTACGGTAAAATCTATTTTGAAGTCAAAGGTGATTTCACCGCCGAGTATGTTGACAAAAAGGAGCTCTGCCAGCTTTGAAAACAGAACGCCTGAAAACAATCCGCATAAAATTGAGATTGTGCCAACGGTCAGACTTTCACAAATCAGCACCTTTGAAAGATTGGCTTTACCCATTCCTAAAATATTATAGAGTCCGAATTCCTTTTTTCTTCGCTTAATCAAAAATGAGTTTGTATAAAAAAGAAATACCATTGAAAAAACGGCCATTACGATGCTGCCAAGCACCATGATAAGCTTAACGGCTGAAGCACCCATAAGTGTGCCTGTAATTTCTGAATTGGCAAGAAAACAAACGATGTAAAACATCATTATCATACCGATACAGGTAAGAATATAAGGTGTGTAAAGCTTTTTGTTCTTCTGTATAGAATTAAATGCAAGGCGTGGATAAATACCGAGCTTCATATTACCTCACCACCTGTTGCAAGTAATGTCAGGGTGTCGGAAATCTTTTGATAAAATTGCTCCTTTGTATTATCACCCTTGTAAATCTGGTGATAAACCTCACCATCTTTAATAAACAGTACACGCTTGGCATGGCTCGCTGCTTTTACGGAATGAGTAACCATCAGAAGTGTCTGCCCTGCATCATTAATATTGCCGAAAAGATGCAGCAGCTCGTCTGTCGCTTTTGAGTCGAGCGCACCTGTTGGCTCATCTGCCAGAATTAATTTAGGGTTTGTAATCAAGGCTCTTGCAACAGCGGCACGCTGCTTTTGTCCGCCGGAAACCTCATATGGGAATTTTTTCAGTATTTCCTCAATTCCCAGCACCTTTGCAATGGGTTCAAGCTTTTGCTTCATTTCACTGTGCTTTTTGCCTGCGAGCACAAGCGGAAGGTAAATATTATCTTCAATTGAAAAGGTGTCAAGCAAATTGAAATCCTGAAAAACAAATCCGAGATTATCGCGTCGGAAAGAAGCAATTTCCTTTTCCTTAACCTGTGAAAGCTCCTGCCCTGTAAGTCGTACACTGCCTGCAGTTGCCTTGTCGAGTGCGGCAAGGATGTTAAGCAGAGTCGTTTTACCGCTGCCGGATTCGCCCATAATTGCAACATATTCGCCTTCGTCAACACTGAAATTTACATTTTTCAGTGCCTCTACAGTGTTGCTTCCAAATCGGGTGGTGTATATTTTTTTTAATGAATTTACTTCAAGTATTGTCATAGCAAATCCTCCTTATCTGATAGCTCTATTGTACCAGAAAGGGGAAATGAAGCTCCATAGCTTTTGCTTACATTTCCCCTCAAACTTCTTACATTATTGTAAGAAGAGCAATATTTTATTCAACTTCAAGGTCACTGCTGTCAAGACCTATTTCAATTACTGTTCCTTTACCCTGTACTGAGCTTGCGGAGATTGTGTGATTTAAATTTTTGCATATCATTTTGCATAGATGCAGTCCGATGCCGCTTGCTTTTTTATCAGTGCGTCCGTTGTAGCCAGTAAAGCCTCTGTCAAATATTCTCGGCAAATCCTCGGGAGCAATACCGATTCCTGTGTCCTCAATACAAAGCGTTTTAGGCTTTTTCAGGTATATTGAAATTGTGCCGCTGTCAGTATATTTCAGTGCATTTGAAAGAACCTGTTCAATTACAAATGACAGCCATTTTTCATCTGTTAAAACAGTTTCCTCCTGAAGTCGGTAATCAAGCCTGATTTTTCGCCTTATGAATTGCTTTGAAAATTTTTTCACGCAGGCTTTAACGATTTGGTCAAGCTCGTATTCCTTGATTATATAATCAGTATAATCTGACTCCAGTCTGAGAAACATAAGCACCATTTCAACATATTGCTCAATTTTTACTAAATCCTCTGTTAAATCGTTTGAAAAATCAGAGTCATCATTCTGCAGCTTAAGGCTCATTGATGCAATCGGTGTTTTAATCTGATGCACCCAGGCTGTGTAATAATCAGTCATATTTGACAGGTGTACATTCATTTGTGTGGTTCTCATTGCCTGTTCTTCTTTAATAAGTCCGATTATTTTTTGATAGTCCTTGTCCTCAATTGTTGCTGCTTTTGGGAAATAATCCATAAGCTCAATGCTTAGCTGCTGAATTCTGATAAGCTCAAGGTGTTTTTTGTGAGCGCTTTTGTAATCGGCAACCAATATAACCGTACCGAAAAAAGCACTGACCGCCATAGGGTAAAGTACTGCACCAAGCGGCAGATGATAAAGAGAATAGCTGACTGCGAATATGGATGCAGTTAATATAAAAATGATTATTCCTGCTTTTTTCTGATTAATATAAGATAAAAAGAATTTCATATAGTTTTCCTTATTCCACAATGTAACCCATTTTAAATTTAGTGATTATAAAGCCGTCAAGCCCTGCATCCTCAAGCTTTTTTCTCAGTCTGCTCACATTGACCGTCAGGGTGTTTTCATCAACAAAGCTGTCGGTTTTCCAAAGCTTTTCCATAAGGCTTTCACGGCTGATTATTTTTCCCTTGTTTTTCATAAGCGTTAACAGGATGATATACTCATTTTTGGTCAGCGGTATGCTTTCACCGTTGTAAATAAGTGTGCTGTCTCCGGTGTTGAGCAGTGCACCGCGATGCTCTATTATTGCTACAGACTCTGCAAAATCATATGTTCTTCTCAGCATTGCCTGAATTTTTGCAATAAGAACGCTTTGCTCAAAGGGCTTTGCAATAAAGTCGTCACCGCCCATGTTCATTGCCATAATAATATTCATATTGTCGGATGCGGAGGATATAAAAATGACGGGAACCTTTGATACCTTTCTGATTTCACTGCACCAGTGGTAACCGTTATAGAAGGGCAGAGATATATCCATTAATACCAGATGCGGGTCATATTCGGCAAATTCTGCCATAATGCTGCTGAAGCTCTGTGCACACCTTGCTTCCATATTCCACAGCTCTGCCTGCTTTTTTATGGCTTGTGCTATCCCTCTGTCATCCTCAACTATAAAAATACGGTACATAGCTAACTTCCTCATTGTGTTTTTATTTATTTTATCACGGTGCAAATTGTTTGTAAATGCCATAAAGCTTAATGTTTTTTTAATATTGCATTTATCTGCTGTATATAGTATAATTACAGAAAAATAAATATTGTTCACCGCCGGGTGATTTCAGTGCTGAAATTCGTATCGTTAGGCCATAGAAGATACGAGCTTCGGCACTTTTATTTTTGCCTGTAAAAGGAGAGTGTCAATGCGTAACAAAAACTTGCTTAAGGAATTTATAAAGTATATTTCATTTATATCCTGTCCTTTCGTGGGCTTTAATATTATTGCCTCAACCTGTTTTGCTTCAACGGAAAATCCAAAGCCTGCAAATATCATTTCAATTTTAAGGGGCTTCATCATTATTATTCCTATGGTGTTTCTGATGTCAGCCTTGTTGAAAATGCTTGGTGTCTGGCTTGCCTTTCCTTTAACCGAGTTTGTTGCTGCAGTGATAGGTATTGGGCTGTTTAAATATGGCAGTAATAAACGGATATAAAATAAAAGAGCAATGTGTTTTTACATTGCTCTTTTTGATTGATAATTGTTTTTATTTAAGCACCTTGAAATCAACCTTGCCGATTTTTGTTCTTGGCAGCTCGTCGATAAATTCAATCTGCTTTGGTACTGACCATTTTGAGAGGTTCTGCATACCGAAGTCAATAATTTTCTTTTTCAGTGCTTCTTCATCGTCAGATGCATATTTCTTGTTTTTAACAACAAACAGCTTTAATTTTGTGTTGCCTTCCTCGCCTGTACCGATTGCACAGCAGTCATAAATTTCTGCCATAGCACGATATGACTCCTCGATAAATGAAGGATAAACAAGGTAGCCGCTGATTTTGTAAACTCTCTTTAATCTCTGACGGTAATAGATGTCGTTTGTGCCATCCTCAATAAAGCACATATCACCGGTGTGAAGCCATACTCTGCCGTCGTCGTGCTTAACAAGCATTTTTGCAGTTTCCTCAGGGTCGTTCCAGTAGCCCTGCATAAGTGTAGGACCGTAAACGCAAAGCTCACCATCCTCGCCTTTAACCTCCTCGGTGGTACCCGGCTTAACCGTCATAACCTCAATGTTATATGTAGGCAAACCGATACAGCCTTGAGGTGCTTCTCTTCTCATATCGGTAAATGAGCAGACAGTTACACATTCAGTTAAGCCATAGCCTGTTGCAAAATGGAATTTAGAGCCGTTTTCTTTAAGCATTCTGTCCATTTTTTCAGTCAGTGAATAAGGTACAACGTCACCGCCTGAGCCGATAAGCTTCATTGAACTCATATCAACACCCTTAAGGTAACCTGCTTTGTAAACCTTTTCAAAAAAGTCAGGTACGCCGAATACATAGTTGATGTGATATTTTTTGATTGCATCAGAGCACATTTTTGCATCAAACTGCGGGAACAGTGACTGAGCCTGACCCACAATAATTGAGTAATGCATACACATACCGAAGCCGAAGCCGTGGAAAACAGGGAGTGCTGTAAGCATAACGTCGTTGTCAGGATCAATCTTCTTTTCGATAACCGTGTCAACAACATCCCATACCTCATAAGAAAGATTGTTGATATTGTAGTTTGAAAGCATAACTGCTTTTGGATTGCCTGTTGTGCCGCCCGTCATCATTGTAACAGCGGTTGCGTTATAATCAGTTTCAATTTCAACTGTATGATTTTCAAGATATTTCTTGCCCTCTGCAAGAAAATCTGTCCATTCAATGAGTTTTCTGACGCCGGTTGCTTTAGCAGTTTTACCCTTGATTTTTTTCTTGTAGAGCATATTTGCAATAAAGCCGTAAGGTGTTTTAGGGAAGTACTGTGCAGTTCTGCATTTTACAAGCGTTAAATCGTTCATTCCTGCAAATGCCTTTTCACTTACATCAAAGCAAAAAGCAAACTTTGCACCGACAAGATTTTTTGCATACTGTGCTTCACTTGCAACCGAAAGCGGATGAAGCATTGACGCAATTGCACCGATTTTATTAATAGCATAAATTGCTGCGATGCACTGCGGCATATTCGGTGCACAGACAATGACTCTGTCACCCTTTCTTACACCGTTTGCAAGAAGTGCTGCCGCACAGTCGTTAACCATTTCATCTGCCTGATTCCAGCTTATGGTATTGTTGTAATAATAAAAGCACGGTTTGTTACCTCTTGCGGCAACAGAATCCATGAATTTTTCATACATAGTCTTTTTCACATCATATTTGCTGGTGAATTCTGCCATATGTCTGCCTCCATTATCTTGAACACATTGCGTGTTTATGTTCATTTTCTGCTGATGATTATATCAATCTAAAATACATTTGTCTACTATTTTTACCAATAGTTTATATTTGTTTAATAATTGACAAGCTGTTTGTTAACATTATATTTGACATTTTTTTTATATGTGTTAAAATGAAACATATTTTATATTTGAGGTGCACTTGTGGCTTATAAAATAAAAAAAGACCCTATAAATAAAATACCTAAACCACAGTTTATATTTTGGCTGATTGTCAGAGTGTCAATGCTCATATGTGCCGCATATTCATTTATTCATGGTGATGTGGTGATGGGCTTTGAGAGTGTGTTCTGCTTCATTTTTACGCATTTGTGGGATATGTTTCAGGTTTTCGGAAACGGCAGCTTTATTGAGGAGGTGCCACCTCTCAGTCAGACAATGCTGAATATCATCATTTTTGTGGGCATTGTAATAGGCTCCTATTTTGGCTTTTTTGACAGCATTTCATGGTTTGATAATATGATGCATATTCTGTCAGGTTTTGTCTGTGCCGTGTTCGGCTACGATTTTGCCGTTATTATTCAGCGTAAAAAGGGGCAGTGTGCTGCAACCCTTGCTGCAATTTTTTCAATAATGTTTGCACTTTCAATTGCAGTGGGTTGGGAATTCTACGAGTTTTTGATGGACTATCTTCACGGGACAAACCTTCAGCTTTCAAAGGCAGGACCGGAAACAGCAATGTTTGACCTTTCAAAGTATAATAATGAATATGGGTATCTCGGTCTTGTTGATACTATGACCGATATGATGATGAATGCCTGCGGCGGTTTGGTCGGTATGGTGTTTATGATAGTGCTCAGAAACAGAAAAAAGAAAAAGAATAAATAACATTAAATAACAGAGTGCCCGAAGGTAAATCCGTCTGCTTAGACTGTCAATAAAGTGGGCTGAACCACGCACTAAAATTAATGAACAGAAAATTTACTGTTTCATATGATATAGGGCAGAGGTTTTATTTCTGCTGTTAAAACAATTTAAAAGCCTTGCGATTTTAACAAATTGCAAGGCTTTTGTGCGTTTTTTTGTTATTCACATTTCAATACGAATTATATAGCTTTGATTTGTTTCTAATACCATTAAGCACGATTAGCTATCTGCAAAGGATGAATTGAATCGTTGAAATAAATAATTGAATTATGCTAAATCTGATTAGAACCTGTGTATCAGACCAACCATGATTTTTTCTCATTTCATCGTGAATAGGAGTACGAACATTTTTCAATACCTCTATTTTTAAAAATCTTTTGAGAAAAATTTTAATTAATCCGGCTATTCCGTCAACAAGCAATACTGCTGATAGTAACAAATAGCTCAGTGGGTGTGATGATTTTAAAATCAATAATACAATCATTATACCAAGAGGTCTTGAGCCTGCATCACCCATAAGCTGCGAACTGGGACTGGTATTAAAGCACAGATACGAAATTAAAATTCCAACCATAATAAAGCTGAAAACAGCATATTGCTCACCGATTTGATTGAAAAATATTAAAGAAATGCTCAGGAGAGATATTATACTTAATGAACCGCACAAACCATCTACGCCATCGGAACAATTGGTAACATTAATACCAATCCAAAGCAAAATCGTTGAAAGTACGACATACAAAACAGGATGTATATAGATTTCATAACTGAAAATCAAGATTGTAGTGGAGTTGTTACAAACAAAAACAATAGATATAACAATACAAATTATTAAGTCAATAAAGCCTTTTTTATAATCTGACCAGGGATTATCTGATGCATCATCAAGATATCCGCTCAGCATTTCAAGAAAAATTAATATATCATAGCATATCAGTTCTTTCGTAATCGGCAACAAAAAGACAGAGCAAAGCACAAATATGCATATCATTATTAAGCCTACTCCTCTTATTTTTCCTTTTGATGCTTTTCCGTTTACAGCAAATGCTCGGCCTTTGTCTTTGGGCAGAAATGGTAATTTTAATTTTAACAATATAAAGCAAATTGCAAATGCTGCTACAGTCACAATTGCAATATATTGCTGCGTATTTATAAAACTATCTAAAATAGAATATAACATATTTAAACTTCCTAACTAATTTATTCAAAATTATTATAAGATAAACTTTTATATAGTCAACTAAGTAAACCTGAATCCGTAAGACCTATGTTCTACAATTATATTACTATCAAATGCATTAAAAATCAACAAGAATATAAATTATGTTGGAATGTATAAAATGTTTTTTTTGTAAAAAAATATAGCAGGTGATTTTTTATGATTATGATGTTGATAAAAGCATTTGTTGTGGGCGGTCTTATTTGTGTAGTCGGTCAGCTTCTGATTGATTTGACAAAGCTTACACCTGCAAAAATTCTTGTTTTATTTGTATGCCTTGGTGTGCTTCTTGGCGGTATCGGTTTATATCCGAAGCTTGTGGAATTTGCAGGGGCAGGTGCAACGATTCCTCTGACAGGTTTTGGTAATGCACTTGCCAAGGGTGTTAAAGAGGCTGTTCAGCGAGATGGCTTTTTAGGAATAATTACAGGCGGTTTTCAGGCGTGTGCAGCAGGTGTAACAACAGCAATGCTCAGTGGTCTTATTGTTGCAATGATTGCCAGACCGAAGGATAAGTAAAATAATTCACGAATTCAGTGCTTAGTTATAAATGTTTGACTTGATAAATTATCATTATTGTGGTATAATTTACCTGATGAATAAATAAATTTATTTGGGGGTTATTTATATGGCTATGACATATGAATCAGTTGTTCTTGCAACTAGAAAGAAATTTATGGATACTGATGTTTCGTCAGTTCCGGGCACTCTTGCTTTTCAGATTAACTTAGTTGGCAAGGTTGAGGGTATTTTCTATATAGAAATTAAGGACGGCAGAGTTAATGTTGAGCCTTATGAGTATTATGACAGAAATGCCATTTTAACTATGAATGCAACGAATTTCACAAAGCTTATCAATGGTAAGCTTGATCCTGTTATTGCTTTCACAACAGGCAAGCTCAAGGTTGATGGTGATGTAAGCGCAGCATTGGAGCTTGTTAAGTTCATTAAATAATCTTTGATGGTTAAAAGGCGGGTTTGATACTCGCCTTTAGATTATATTTTTGAGGTGATACATATATGTTTAAAGAATCTGAATTTACTCAAATCGGTGACAATGCAGTTGACCTTTTCAAAAACAGATGGGCACTTGTGACTGCAGGCACTGATGAAAAATTCAATACAATGACTGTATCCTGGGGTGCAGTCGGTGAGCTTTGGGGCAAGGATATGGCAACAATTTATATCCGCCCACAGAGGTACACTGAGGAATTTTTAAATGTAAATGACTATTTTACTGTCAGTTTTTATCCTATGGATATGAAACAGCAGATTCACAGTATATGCGGCTCAAAGAGCGGCAGGGATATTGACAAGGTCGAGGCGTGCGGTCTGACTCCGGTTTTTGATGATAAAGCACCTTATTTTGCTGAGGCAGAGATTGTTTTGATTTGCAAAAAAGCAGCTAAGTCCAAGTTTGAGCCTGCAGAATTTATTGATGAAACGATTGACGGCAAATGGTATCCTGATAAGGATTATCATTTTATTTACTATGGTGAGATAGAAAAGGTCTTGATTTCTAAATAATAATATAGTATAATATTTGCGAAAAGAGTGCTTTTGCGCCTTTTATGTAGCGTATGGGCCCTGTGCGACGGGATGCTACGAACCTTGTCAGGCGGGGAACCGAGCAGCAATAAGTGGATTATTCTGTGTGCCTCAGACAAGTCTGTACGTTACATAAAGGGTGCGGGGGCATTTTTTATTAGGGGGAGGGTAAGATATGTATCAGGCTTTATACCGTAAGTACAGACCTAAAAGCTTTTTTGATGTTTACGGGCAGGATCACGTTATTTCTACCCTTAAAAATGAAATAAAAGAAAACAGAGTTTCACATGCGTATCTTTTTACAGGCTCAAGAGGAACAGGCAAAACAACCTGTTCAAAGATTTTAGCCAAGGCAGTCAACTGCTTAAATCCTGTTGACGGTGAGCCCTGTAATGCGTGCGAGCTTTGTAAAGGGCTTGACAGCGGTGCTATTTATGATGTTGTTGAAATAGATGCCGCATCAAATAACGGTGTTGATAATATCCGTGATTTGCGTGAAGAGGCTAATTATACTCCTTCACGGGGAAAATACAGAGTGTATATTATTGATGAGGTGCATATGCTCTCAGCAGGTGCATTCAATGCACTGCTTAAAACACTGGAGGAACCGCCTGCTCATGTAATATTCATTCTTGCAACAACCGAGGTTCACAAGCTTCCGGCTACAATTCTTTCACGCTGTCAGCGTTTTGATTTCAAGCGTATTCAGCCTGAAACTATGGCAGTCAGATTAAAGCAGGTTGCCGAGCTTGAAAATATGACTATTGATGATGATGCGGCGGTGCTTGTAGCACGTATTGCCGACGGTGCTTTGCGTGACGGCTTGTCCATTCTTGACCAGTGTGCTGGCAGAAGCAGGCACATTGATTCTGCACTTGTCAGTGAGGTTGCAGGTCTTGCAGGCAGAGAGGTTTTGCATAAATTTACTGCTTGTATCGCAAACAGTGACAGCTCAACGGCAATTGATATTTTAGCAGGGCTTTATCAGAACAGCTATGATATGGAGCGTCTTTGTGTTGAAATGATTAATCATTTCAGAAATTATCTTATGGTTAAAACCGTTAAAAAAAGCAGGGAGCTGATTATCTGCACTGATGACGAATATAATTCAATTTTATCAGGTGCAGAGAATTTCACACTTGAAAATATAATTTTCGGTCTGGATTTATTTCAGGATACCCTGACAAGAATAAAGGCAGGCTCCAATTCCCGGATTGAAATGGAAATGGCATTTATCAAGCTTTGTGAGCCTAAGCTTGATGAGTCGAATGCTGCAGTGCTTGACAGAATTGCGAAGCTTGAAAGAGTGGTTAGAAATGGTGTTTCTGCTGTTCCTAAGGCTGCGGTTGAAATTCCTAAAGCACCTGTTCACGAGGAAAAGCCTGTTGTCCGAGAAACGATAGCTCCTACAGAGGAAAAGGTACAGACTGAGCAGGAAGAAATGCCTATGCAGGAAAACACGGCACCGACAATTCCGCCTGAGCCTGTACAGCCTGCTCTTCCGAAACAGGAGGTACAGGAGCCGGTTATCAGCCAGTCGGTTGATTTTGACCAGTGGGAGGAGCTTATGGATATTCTCCATAAAACCGATATTGCTCTGTTCGGTGTGCTCAATGGTGCCAACGGAAGTATTGTGGGAGAGCATTTTGTTATTGACAGTCCTAATCCCACAATCAAGGAATTTATAAAAATTCCTACGCATTCAAAGGCGATTAAGCAGGCTGTATTTGAGCTTACAGGCAGAAATTTAAGGTTAGCTATTGCCAAGAAAAAGGCGGTAGTTCAGCAAAAAAGAGATTTGCTTGAGGATTTAATCAATCAGGCTCAGAATAATATAAACATTAAATTTGAATAATATACAGGAGAAAAATGTTATGAAAGCAAGATTACCAAAGGGAATGGGCGGCGGTCCTCAGAATATGCAGAGTATGATTCGTCAGGCTCAGAAAATGCAGGAGGATATCGAGGCAAAAAAAGCCGAGCTTGAGGAAAAGGAATATGTTGTAACCTCAGGCGGCGGTATGGTTGAAATCACATTAAAGGGCAATCATGAGGTTAAGTCAATCGGCTTGAATCCTGAGGTTGTTGACCCTGATGATGTTGAAATGCTTGAGGATATGCTTGTTGCAGCTTTTAATGAGGCTGTTCGTCAGATTGATGAGGAATCAGAGCGTGAGCTTGAAAGGGTAACAGGCGGATTGAACATCCCCGGACTTTAAAATGCATTCTTTTTGCCTGAAATTCTATTTTTTCACCTTGAAATACCTTTGTATGTCTGCGGTGAAAGAAATAGAATTTTAAACAAAAATCTTTGCATTTTCATATATTCAAAAGTTTTTTGTCAGCAGAATTTTTTCCAAAGCCTTGCCTAACGAAAAAATCTACTGATTTTCTATAATTGTATTTATACTATATTAAATTATTTAATTAATATATAATTTAGAGGTTGTTATGGGCTTTAATCTTGCACCGCTTCAAAATTTAATAGACCAGTTTGAGCGTATGCAGGGCATTGGTCATAAAACAGCACAGCGTATGGCGTTTTACGTGCTTGGGCTAAGTGATGCTGAGGCTAACGAGTTCGCCAAAGCCATTACCGATGCACATACTAAAATCAGGCAGTGCCAGGTTTGCTGTGACCTTGCCGATGATGATTTGTGCCCCATATGCAAAAGCGGCAACAGGGACAAGAGTGTGATCTGTGTGGTTGAGGATCCACGTGATGTTGCGGCGATTGAGCGTACACACGAGTATAAGGGAACATACCATGTGCTCCATGGAGCAATCTCACCTATGGACAATATCGGTCCCGATCAGATTCGTATTAAAGAGCTTGTTGCAAGGCTTGGTGATGATACTGTGGAGGAGGTTATTATGGCAACCAATCCTACGGTGGAGGGCGAGGCAACTGCAATGTATATCAGCCGTCTGCTGAAGCCTATGGGCATTACTGTTTCAAGGCTTGCCTATGGTGTGCCGGTGGGTGCTGATTTGGAGTATGCCGATGAGGTTACACTGTCCCGTGCACTGGAGGGCAGAAGCTTAATATAAATTTAAAGTAAGGAGTGACAGACTTGAATAAGAATGACAAGCAAGTAATTGCAAATAATAAAAAAGCCTATCACGACTACTTTGTTCTTGATACCTATGAGGCAGGCATTGAGCTTTTCGGTACTGAAATCAAGTCAATCCGAAACGGCAGGGTTAATCTTAAGGATAGCTTTTGTTCTGTGGACGACGGCGAAATGTTTGTAATAGGTATGCATATTTCGCCCTATGAAATGGGGAACAGATTTAATCGTGACCCTATGCGTAAAAAAAGACTGCTCCTTCATAAAAAGGAAATTATGAAACTTTTTGGTCAGTCACAGCAGCAGGGGCTGTCGATTATTCCGCTTTCGCTTTATCTGAATAAGGGCAGAGCAAAGCTGGAAATAGGACTTTGTAAAGGCAAAAAGCTCTATGACAAGCGTGCGGTTGAGGCAAAGAAAACTGCAAACCGTACAATTGAAAGAGAGTTTAAGGAAAGATATTAAAATTATAAATACGGGGGCGAAAGGCTTTCGACAGGGTTGTCAAACCTTGGTCAGCGAGTAGTGGAGTTGCACCACTTTAAAAGTAACAGCTTAAAATGAACTGACAAAACAAAATCAGTTGCTCTTGCTGCTTAATTAGCAGCTTGTGTCCTATCACGGAATGCCACGGCTGTGAATAGGGCATCGACTTAGTGGCGAACATGAATGATTGAGCTCCTCGGCTTTCATCAGGTAATAGAGGATACCGTAGGCTAAAGGCTGTTTGCCGCCGTTAGCTGAGGGGAAGCTTAAATGACAAACTACACTCGTAGAGCCCTTGGCAAGGCGATTTTGGACATGGGTTCGACTCCCATCGCCTCCACCAAATCTGCGGTAAGTATAGTATTGCTTACCGCAGGTTATTTTTTAGATAATAAGACAAATGAAGATAAAAGAAATTAAAGAGAACAAGAAAAAATATCTGCCGCTTCTTTTGCTGGCAGATGAGCAGGAGAATATGATTGACCGTTATCTTGAAAAAGGTACTATGTTTGTGCTTGATGATAACGGTGTAAAAGCGGAATGTGTTGTTACCGATGAGGGAAATGGTGTTCTTGAAATAAAGAATATTGCTGTCGACCCTTGTTGTCAGAAAATGGGCTGCGGCAAAAAGCTGATTGAATTTGTAGAAAATAAGTATTCTGAAGCGTTTACTGTTTTGCAGGTGGGTACAGGTGACAGCCCGTTAACTGTGCCTTTTTATGAAAAGTGCGGTTTTGTGCGTTCTCATATCGTTGAAAATTTTTTTGCTGATTATTATGACCATCCTATCTTTGAAAACGGAGTGCTGCTGAAGGATATGGTTTATTTTAAGAAAATACTGTAAGGAGCAGATAAAATGAAAAAGTTAAAAATTGCATTGCTGCAGATTAGTCCTTGCGGTTCTCTTGAGGAAAACCTGAATAAGGGGATTGAGTTCTGCAAAAAGGCAAAGGAAAGTGGTGCAGATATCGCATTGTTTCCTGAAATGTGGAGTAATGGATATAATATTTATGACCGGCCTGCTGATGCGTGGCTTGCAGAAGCGATAGATGCTGACAGTGATTTTGTCACTACTTTCGGAAAGCTTGCTAAAGAGCTTGATATGGCTGTCGCAATAACATTTCTTGAAAAGCATTCGGGCAGTGCACGCAACACACTTACCCTTTTTGACAGATTCGGAAATAACAAATTAACTTATGCTAAGGTGCATACCTGTGACTTCAGCGTTGAGAGTAATCTTGTGCCGGGTGAGGAATTTTATGTTGCTGAACTGAATACGGATTGTGGTGAAGTTAAAATAGGTGCAATGATTTGCTTTGACCGTGAATTCCCTGAAAGTGCAAGAATTCTTATGCTGCAGGGTGCAGAGCTTATTCTTGTACCGAATGCCTGCCCTATGGAGATAAACAGACTTTCTCAGCTAAGAGGAAGGGCATATGAGAATATGACAGCGATTGCTACCTGCAACTATCCTGCCGGTGTTCCTGATTGCAATGGTGCATCAAGTGTTTTTGATGGTGTTGCATATTTGCCCGAAACAGACGGTTCACGTGATACCTGTATTTTGCAGGCAGACGGCAGCGAAGGGATTTTTGTTGCAGAGCTTGATTTGGAGCAGCTTCGTCGTTACCGTAGCAGTGAGGTGCATGGGAATGCTTTTCGCCGTCCTGAAAAGTATTCTGCTTTGACAGAAACAAAAATAGATGAACCATTTATTAGATATGAAAGACGAAAATCAAACAATATGTGATTAAATTTTGCAAATATTTTTGAAGTATTGCAAATAATACACACAATTCGACAAATTTTGCTTAAAAAATATGTATAATGAATTATAGCAATATAATATCTGTTCATATTGGAAGGGGAATTTGTAATGAGAATTGATAATGCTAAGGATATTTTTGAAAACGAAAATATGGTTATTTCATTGATGAATAAGAATGTAAACGGCTATGAATTTTCCACACTTGATATTGGGGAGAAAGACAGCTTTGGTGATGTAATCAGCTTTGAAACGGTTTATTGCTTTAAGGATTTGATAAAACTATAAAAATAAAAGCAGTTCAATATTGAACTGCTTTTACTGTTTATTCCGCTTTGCCCATTACGTCAATCGGATTAACGTATTTGCCTTCAAGCTTTGTTTCAAAATGAAGATGGCTTTCTGCTTTCGACTCAAAGGGAACTGTGCCGAGAGTACCCAGTGACTGACCGATTGTTACATAGTCGCCTGCTGAAACATTGACAGAATCAAGTCCGCAATATCTTGCAACAAGCTTTCCGCCATGATCGATTTCGATAACTGTGCCAAGAAGATTGTCTTTGTTGACCGATAATACAAGTCCGTCATTAACAGCAACGACCTTGCTTCCTGCCGAGCCTTTAAAATCAACAGCGGTGTGTGCACGATAGTCGCCCATAGTTTCATTTTTAATCAGTTCCTCAGTATAACCAAGGATTGATGCTTCCTCGCAAGGGTATTTATAAAATGATTTGTAAGGGGTATTGGTGTCACCAAGCTGCATAGTCGGGGCTTCGGTTGTTGTTTCTTTAGCCTTTGTTGTTGATTGGCTTTCGTTGACAGTTGTTTGGGTTGTAGTGGTTTCCTTAACGGTAACACGGCGCTGAACCTCAGTTGTCTGCTCCTGCTTTACGGTTGTAGCCTCATTAACAAGCTCGTCATTATTGCTTTGGGTTGAGAAATATACGATTAAGCCTAAGGCAATAATGCACAGGCAGATTACTGAAAATAACGCCCTTAAATTTTTATTGTTTGGTTTGTCCTTTGTTGCCATAATAATTTCCATAGCCTTTCTGACTACAATAGTTTATTCAAAATCAATAATACGTCTTGTTGTAGTCGGACAAGGCGTATAATGGAAATTTAGTCATCTCAAAATTATGCCATCGGCGAATTTTGAGGGTCCGTTTGCAACCGCCGCAGTGTGCGGAAAGGAAGCAAAAAGAACTGACAGTGGTCAAAATTCATATGTGTCAGCATAAATGAATTTTGGGTACCGCAATCGGATATACCATTGATTCGTGTGAACTTTCACACGAATACCTCAAAAGAATTATTGCCTTGATAAATTGATTTTATTCATGATTTGCTTGAAAAAATAATTTTTATTTGATATGATACACCTATGAAAAATTTGAACTATAAATCAACAATACTTGCCTGCTTTATTGCCTATATGGTGCAGGCGGTTGTATGCAACTTTGCTCCTCTGCTTTTTGTAAGCTGGGAGCAGGAATTTAACATTTCAATTGCACAGCTTACTACGATTGTAACAGTAACCTTCTTCACACAGATTGTGGTCGATTTGCTGTCGGCTAAATTTGCCGATAAAATCGGGTATAAAAGATGTCTGGTGCTGTCGCATATCTGCTCCTTTGCGGGCTTTTTGATGCTTGGTATTTTACCTTATGTGATGTCAAATAAGTATCTTGGAATAATGCTTTCCATTGTGCTTTACTCAATCGGCAGCGGTCTGCTTGAGGTTTTGGTTTCACCTGTTGTTGAGTCGTGCCCGACAGATAATAAAACAGGTGCAATGAGCCTGCTTCATTCCTTCTACTGCTGGGGAACGGTTGCTGTTATTGCGCTTTCAACCGCTTTCTTTGTTGCTTTCGGAAGAGAGAACTGGAGAATGCTTGCCTTTTTATGGGCTGTATTTGCATTATTAAACGGTGTGTTTTTCTGTTTTGTTCCTGTTCCTGAGCCTGAGGAGCAGAACGAGGAAAAGGGCAGCTCACCATTTAAATCGAAGTTTTTTTATGCGGCAATGCTGCTTATGATTTGCTCGGGTGCTGCTGAGCTTGCAATGAGCCAGTGGGCATCAACCTTTGCCGAAACAGGTCTTGGTGTTTCAAAAACGATCGGGGATCTGGCAGGACCGATGGCGTTTGCAGTCTTAATGGGTATGGGCAGAGTTTTATTCAGTAAGCTGAGTGATAAAATCAAGGTTGAAAATTATCTGATTTTTTCTGCCGTTGTCTGCGTGATTTCATACTTAATGGCAAGTCTGTCAGCGAATCCGATTGTTTCACTTGTGGGCTGTGCACTCTGCGGATTTTCTGTGTCGGCTATGTGGCCGGGTACCATCAGCCTGAGTACAAAGAATATAACAGGCATTTCGACAGCGATGTTCGCTTTTCTTGCAATGGCAGGTGATGTAGGCTGTACTACAGGGCCGACATTAATCGGCTTTATCACAGATGCACTGGGCAATGATTTGAAAAAAGGTCTGCTCTTTTCAATAGCCTTCCCGATAATTATTCTGATAACACTTATAATTTTAAAATTGAATAAGAAAACACAAAAGACGGATAATTAAATTATCCGTCTTTTGTGTTTAGCTGTTAATCAGCTTTTCATATTCAATACAGTGTTCGTTCAGCTGTGTAATGGTTTTAAAAATACAGCGCAGTATATTATCCGTGTTATAGGAATCATTAGCAAGTGCTTCAAGCAATATCAGCAATTCTGTTGCAAAGTTATTGATGCTGTCAAATTGCTCAGCAGCGTGCAGTCTGAGCCTTTTAAGCTGCATATATCTTTCGTATTCTTTTTTTTGAATGGTTACGGTATCAGTTATAATCAAACTCAAATTGTCCGTAACGGTTGTATCAAAATACTCATATAGGCTTGCGTGAACGCCGTTTCTGTCCATAAGGTTTTGCATTGTTTTTTCAAAATCAGTTTTATCTATTCTGTTTTCGCCGCAGAAAGCGAGCATAAATTCAAAATAAGTCATATATATTCTCCTTTATCTAATCGCAATATTATAAGACTGCAATTCGATATAAAATTATAATTCAAATGCGATGCATACAATCATACAAAAAAATGATACCATAATTATGGTGATATTATGAGAGAATTTAAAATACCGTCGACTCCACCGACGACAAACAAAACAATTCGTTTTCCGAATGATGTTATTGAAGAAGTTGAAAAAGCAATACAAGGTAAAAACTGTACATTTACGGCTTTTGTTGTGGAAACAGTAAGAGTTGCACTTGAAAACCTTAGCGAAAGTGGAGATTAAAGACTTGCTTTAGTGCAAGCCTTTTTCTTTTTGCTTGAGCATAAAGTTAAAATATTCTCTCGGGGTCATATATATTCCGAGCTTATAGAGCTTAACCTGTATTGCATGCTCGGTTCGCTCTTTTGTAAAACCAAACATTTTACTGAGTGTTTCAATAATTTCATCATAATCTGCATTTGAAGCATCCATATTAATCTCCTTTAAAATATATTAATTATTATATCTTATGTGTTGTGTTACGTATGCATTGCATTTGTATTGTTTTGAGCAATAAAAAAGTACTAACCGGTGAAGGTTAGTACTTTTTTGTATAGGTTAGAGTTAAATTCTTGCTACGCCGTCTTTTTTGCGGCATCTGCCACTGCAAAGCCTACTTGCTACGAAACAGTCCACCGGACTGTTTCTCCCAAATCAAAGATTTGGAGCCACGTGTTGCAAAAGCAGATATAAGAATTCAGTGAACAGATAAAACTATATTCTTGCTACACCGTCTTTTTTTGCAGCATCTGCCACTGCTTTTGCAACAGTATCCTTAATTCTTTCATCAAAAGCATATGGGAGGATGTAGTCCTCTGTCAGCTTATCATCATCAACAAGTGATGCGATTGCGTAGGCTGCTGCTATTTTCATATTCTCTGTAATATCGCTTGCTCTTACGTCAAGTGCACCGCGGAAGATACCCGGGAATGCAACAACATTATTAATCTGGTTAGGGAAGTCGGAACGTCCTGTGCCGACAATCTTAGCGCCTGCAGCCTTAGCCTCATCAGGCATAATTTCGGGCGTTGGGTTAGCCATTGCAAGCACAATCGGGTCAGCGTTCATTGTCTTAATCATATCCTGTGTAAGAACACCGGGAGCAGAAACACCGATAAAGATATCTGTACCCTTAACAGCCTCAACAAGACTGCCCTTGGTCATTTCTCTGTTTGTTACCTTTGCAATAGCTGCCTTAGATGCGTTGAGCTTTTCTCTGCCCTCATAGATAGCACCTGTTCTGTCACAGAGAATTACATCCCTAAGACCGAGAGTCATAAGCAGCTTGGCAATAGCAATACCAGCAGCACCTGAGCCGTTAATAACAGCCTTGCAGTCAGACAGAGCCTTGCCTGTCAGCTTTGTTGCGTTGATGAGTGCAGCAGAAACAACAACTGCTGTGCCGTGCTGGTCATCATGGAAAATCGGAATATCACACTTCGCCTTAAGCTTTTCTTCAATTTCAAAGCATCTTGGTGCAGCAATATCCTCAAGGTTGATACCGCCGAATGAGCCGCTGATGTTATAAACTGTTTCAACAAACTCATCAACATCCTTTGTACGTACACAAAGAGGGAATGCGTCAACATCACCGAATTCCTTGAATAATACGCACTTGCCCTCCATAACAGGCATACCTGCCTCAGGACCAATGTCACCAAGACCGAGAACGGCGGTACCGTCTGTGATAACAGCAACTAAGTTCCAGCGTCTTGTAAGCTCCCAGCTTTTTTTGTAATCTGCCTGAATAGCCACACAGGGTTCAGCAACACCCGGTGTATATGCAAGTGAAAGGCTGTCCTTGTCGTTAACCTTTGCTCTTGCTGTTACCTCAAGCTTGCCCTGCCATTCGCCATGCAGCTTTAATGATTCTTTACGATAATCCATTTTCGTTTTCTCCTTAATCTATATATGTATATCATAAATCAAGGGCATTGCACTTGCGGGTGCAGAGCCCTTTTATTTTAATATCTTTCAATATGTGATTTAATATCCTTTTCAGGATAAGGGGTATAGTTTTCCTCCCAAGGGAAGGTGTAGTCAAGACCAAGCTCGTCACGTACCTCAAGAATTTCTTTCTGTACAGATTCGTTAATCGGCACACCGCTGTCCTTTCTGCTCTGCCAGATATCATATTCCTTTTCACCGGCGGTGAAAATTCTGTCAGCATCAGGTGCTTTCTTTGAAGCACGCATTGAGCGAAGAATTTCGCCTGCCTTGCTTCTTACAAGCTCTTCACCGAGGAAGTGGTTTGTGTCAATTGCAATAAAGAAGTGACCGAGATGATAGGGTCTGATATTGCCGTTTTCATCCTTGCCGTCAAGGTCCTTGCCGTAGCTGCCGTCCTGAAGAATAGCTGAAAGCAGCTCAATAATCATTGCATAGCCGTAGCCCTTATAACCGCCAAGCGCCTCACCGATACCGCCGAGAGCAGTAAGTGCGGCAGAGCCCTCACGGATTCTTTTAAGAGCAACACCTGCATCACCCTCAACAGATTCACCGTCGGAGCCGATGATTGTGCCCGGATGAACATCTTCATTAATTCTTGCGTAATATTCAATTTTACCGTTTTGTGTAATTGATGTTGCACAGTCAAGTACAAAGTCAAATTTTTCATCACTCGGAATACCAACTGTAAGCGGATTTGTACCGAACATACCCTCAACACCAAATGTCGGAGCTACTGAAGGTCTTGCATTTGTACCTGTGATGCAGATACAGCCCTGCTCTGTTGCCTGTGTTGCATAGTAGCCTGCAATACCATAGTGGCAGGAGTTACGCACCGCAACCATACCAAGCCCGTACTTTTTAGCCTTGTCAATTGCCATCTGCATTGACTTGTAGCTGATAACCTGACCCATACCGTTGTGACCGTCAACAACAGCAGTTGTTTCGGTTTCCTTAAGAATTTCAAATTCTGTTACAGGATTCTGAATACCTGCCTTGATTCTGTCAAGATAAATCGGCTTAAATCTGTTGCAGCCGTGGCTTTCAATACCACGCTTGTCAGACTCAAGCAGAACATCCGTACAAATTTCCGCATCTTCTCTGGGGATACCGTAGCCGACAAAAGCGTCAGTTACAAAATCTGTGATTAATCCCCAGGGACATACTACCTTACCCATAATGAAAATCTCCTTAATCTAATTATCTTTCCCAGTTGCGTGAGCGTTCAACAGCACGCTTCCAGTCTGAATATTTTTTGTTTCTTGCTGATGCCTCCATAGAAGGGATAAAGATTTTATCAACCTCTCTGTTAGCCTCAATTTCGTTTGTGCTTTCCCATACACCTGTTGCAAGACCTGCACAGTATGCCGCACCTAACGCTGTTGTTTCAACATTTTTAGGTCTGTTAACCTTAACACCTGTCATATCAGCCTGAATCTGCATCATAATGTTTGATACGGATGCACCGCCGTCAACTCTGAGGTCTTTAATCAGAATGTCTGAATCGCTCATCATAGACTCAAGCAAATCTGTCATCTGATAGGTTATGCTTTCAAGAACAGCACGGCAGATGTGTTTTCTGTTGATACCGCGTGTAAGACCAATCATAATGCCCCTTGCATACATATCCCAGTATGGTGCGCCAAGACCTGTAAAAGCAGGCACAAAGTATAAGCCGTTTGAATCCTCAACCTCAGATGCCAGTTCGTCACATTCAGGTGCTGAGTGAATAAGTTCAACCTCATCTCTCAGCCATTTTATAACAGAGCCTGCATTGAAAGCAGAGCCTTCAAGCGAGTAGGTGATTTTGTCGCCAATACCCCAGGCAATGCCTGACAGCAGGTTGGAACGGCTGTTAACTCGTTTTTCACCTGTGTTCATCAGCAAAAAGCAACCGGTGCCATAAGTGTTTTTCGCCTGACCTACCTCAAAGCAGCCCTGACCGAATAAAGCACCCGGCTGGTCACCGATAGCACCTGCAATCGGCACACCGGCAATATCTTCAATACCCGTAATTTTTGCAACCTCGCCGTAAATACAGCTTGAGGGCTTGACCTCAGGCAGCATACTCATAGGTATGCCGAGCTTTTCGCAAAGGAAAGGGTCCCACTGCAGCTTGTCAACGTCAAAAAGCATTGTTCTGCAGGCATTGGAATAATCGGTAACATGAACCTTGCCGTTTGTTAAATTCCATATAAGCCAGGTGTCCACCGTACCGAAAAGAAGCTCGCCGTTTTCAGCCTTTTCACGTGCACCCTCAACATTGTCAAGAATCCATTTGATTTTTGTTGCACTGAAATAAGCATCAATCAAAAGACCCGTAGTTTCCTTGATATAGTCGCTTAGTCCTTCGGCTTTAAGCTCCTCACAGTATGCAGCAGTTCTTCTGCACTGCCAGACGATAGCGTTGCAAACCGGCTTGCCTGTTTCCTTTTCCCATACTATTGTTGTCTCTCTTTGATTGGTTATACCGATACCTGCAATATCTTTCGGATTAACCTTTTCAAGTCGCAGACAAGCAAGTATTGCACTGATCTGTGAAAAAAGAATTTCCATAGGATCATGCTCAACCCATCCGTTTTGCGGATAGTATTGCGGAAACTCGTTCTGAGCCTTGGCAACAATCTCGCCCTTTTTGTTAAAAATAATTGCTCGTGAGGAGGTTGTACCCTGGTCAAGTGCCATAATATATTTTTCTGCCATAATGATACCCCTCTCGTTATTATAGGTATGCCCGTTTTTTGTTTACTGCAAAGCAAAAAGCAGGCATTTATGCCTGCTTTTATTGTACTTTATTTGGAAATTAAAGTCAATGAAATATGGATATTATTACTATAATTTAATTATAATTTATGCAAAATTTGTTGAATGTATAAAACATTAATAAATTAAATGCAGAAGCTTAAGCATTGTTTTCAACAAATGTGATGATATCACTTACACTTTCAATTTTTTCAATTATTTCATCAGGAACCTCAATGCCGAATTCATCTTCAACTGACATTACAATATCTATTGCATCAAGACTGTCTGCTCCCAAATCCTCAACAAGCAGGCTGTCGGGAGTTATGGCATTCTCTTCAATATCAAGCTGATCGGCAAGTATTTCCTTAATCTTATCAAATATCATACTAATGTCACCTCAAAAAATTGTTGTTAATATTGATTGGTTATGTTATTATCATATTATATAATTATCCTTAAATTGTCAACAAATAAATTACAAAAGAGGTAAAAAAATGAAAAAATTTGCTCTTATCGGCTATCCTCTCGGTCATTCAATGTCACCGCTGATTCATAGGGAGCTTTTTAAACTAAATGATATTTATGCAGGCTATGAACTGATTGAAATAAATCCGGAATATTTTGAAACCCAATTCGATGCAATGAAAAGCTTTGACGGTTTTAATGTTACTATACCGCATAAAATCAGTGTTATTCCTCACCTTAAAGAATTGTCGGAAAAGGCGGCGCTTTTCGGTGCGGTCAATACGGTTAAAAATGATGACGGGAATCTGACAGGCTATAATACGGATTGCATCGGATTTCTAAGGGCTCTTGATATGGCAGATATTACTCTCAGCGGCAAAGTTTTGGTTTGCGGCTGCGGCGGCGTTTCAAGGATGTTTGCTTTTGAAACTGTTCTTGCCGGTGCTGATTTAACAATAGCAGTGCGTGACGGCAGCCTTGAAGGCGGCAGAAGGCTTGTTCATGAGATTGAGAGCAAGCTCGGCAAAACGGCACAGCTTATAACTCTTGATAAGGCTGATGGTGAGTTTGACCTTATTATTAACGGAACTCCTGTCGGTATGCATCCTGATACAAATAACTGTGTTTTGCCTAAAGAAAAGGTGCAGAAGACCAAGGCCGTGTTTGATGCTGTTTACAATCCTCTTGAAACAAAGCTTATAAGATATGCGAAGGAGGGCGGAATAAAATATTCCAATGGTCTTTCTATGCTTGTCTGGCAGGCGGCAGCAGCGCAGGAAATATGGTTGGGTGTCAAATTCAATAATGAGCAGATACGGACTGTTTTAAAAATTACCGAGGAGGAGTTAAAAAAATAATGAATATTGTTTTATGCGGATTTATGGGCAGCGGCAAAACTGTTGTCGGTAATGAGCTTTCAAAAATAATGGGGCGAAAATTTGTTGATACGGACGAGCTTATTGAGCAGGAGCAGGGTGTGGCGGTCAAAGCAATTTTTGCAGCTCACGGTGAGGATTATTTCCGTGATTTGGAGTTTGAATGCTGTAAAAAGGTTTCTGAAATGAAAAACTGTGTTGTATCTACCGGAGGCGGTGCATTAACTTTTGCAAGAAATGCTGAAGTATTGAAAAAAAGCGGAAAAATTGTTTTTCTTGATGCAAGCTTTGATGTTATCTGCGACAGAATAGGCAATTCAAATAACCGTCCGCTCTTCCGTGACAGGGAAAAGGCATATGAGCTTTATACAGAAAGAAAGTCCAAATACCTCAGTGCTGCTGATTATGTGGTTGACGGCGATATGTCTGCAAGGAAAACGGCTATGAGCATTGCCGAAATATTCAAATAAAAACACTCTATTGAAAAATAAAACAACTTATGCTATAATGTGTGAGTTATATGTGTTAGATAAGAGGTGTTTCTTATAAGTATAAAGAAATCTGAGCTTGACCACGATGTGGAAATGTTCAAAAAATACAGGAATTTACTTCAGGAGCTTACACTGAAAAACATCCGTCTTAAATACCGTCATTCCTGGCTTGGCGTTTTTTGGAGTTTTTTGCAGCCCCTTTTAAATATGATTGTTCTTTCGGTAGTATTCAGCGGAATCTTTGGCAGACAGGATAAGAGTATTATATGTTACCCTATATATCTTTTTACAGGAAGATTGCTGTTCAGCTTTTTTACTACATCGACAAAGCAGGCAATGACCTCATTCAGGCGAAATCAGTCGATTATCAAGAAGGTATATGTGCCTAAATATATGTATCCTCTGTCATCTATATTTTCAAATTTTGTGACCTTTGCAATATCACTTGTATGTCTTATATGTGTTTGGATTTTTTTCAAGCTGACAGGTATCAGTGGCGGTTCCGGATTATTCATTACAGGCTATCTGCCCCTTTGTATTGTGCCGATGATACTGCTTCTTCTGTTCAGCACAGGAGTAGGCTTGATTTTATCAATCGTTTGTGTTTACTTCAGGGATGTTGAGTATATATGGGAGGTTGTGTCGCAGCTTTTGTTTTATATGGTGCCGATTATTTATCCGCTTAGCAGAATCACATCGCACTGGACTCTCACTTTAATTAAAATTAATCCGCTCTACTCAATGATTGAGCTGTTCAGACAGTGTGTGCTCTATGGTAAGATAATGGACTGGAAAATGCTTGTTTATGCAACAGTTATTTCGGTTGTTACACTTATTGTCGGAATTTTATTCTTTAATAAAAAGAGCGATGACATTATATTCCATTTATAATTAGTATCAAAACAGATGTTAAATATTGACATCTGTTTTTTTATTATATTGAAATCATTAACAATATATGGTATTATTTTGCCTATGGAATATAAATATGAATTACATTGCCACACAGGATGCGTATCCCGGTGCGGCAGGGTCGAACCCGAAGAAATTGTTAAACTTTATAAAAATGAGGGCTACAACGGTATTGTGGTAACAGATCATTACAGTCCGATGACATTTAAGCCAAATTGGTGCCCTCAGAAGCAGATTGATTTTTATCTCAGCGGATACAGAAGGATGAAGGCGGCAGCAGGCAATGATTTCACTGTTCTGCTTGGAATTGAGCTGAGGCATTACGGAACTGCAAATGATTATCTTATTTATGGTATTGATGAGGATTTTCTCTATAATGCAGGAAATCTTATGACTGTAATGGAAAAACACGTTTATCAGCTTGCACATAGCAGGGGATATTTAGTTTATCAGGCACATCCTTTCAGAGTGGGTATGCGCCGTTGTAATCCAGATTATATTGACGGTGTCGAGGTATATAACGGCAAAACTGATTTGAAAGCAAATACAAAGGCATTAGAATGGGCAAAGGCTAATAATAAGCTGATGGTGTCAGGCTCTGATTTTCATGTTGTAAAAAATCTTGCACGCGGAGGAATTATAACTGATAAACCAATCAATAATAATTCTGAGCTGCTTGAAGTGTTAAAAAAGCAGAATTTTAGGAGGCTTGAAAGATATTAATGAATTTTGTTAAAAAGAATGGTATTGGAATTATCGTCTGTGCGGTTGTTGCAGGGATATCAACATTGCTTGCAGGACTGAATATCGGCGGATTTTCATTTGAGGTTATCGGTGCTCCTGTATTTGCAATTATTATCGGAATGGTTATAACTTCAATATTTAAAAATTTTGCCGGTGATGAAAGAATAAAAGAAGGAATAACCTTTACCTCAAAAAAGATTTTGCAATGGGCAGTAATCATTTTAGGATTTACCCTTAATATAAAAACAGTTCTTGCAGTAGGCGGTCAAAGCTTGCCTGTTATTATTTCAACAATTGCAGTTTCGCTTATTGCCGCTGCAATAATGTACAGGGTTTTAAAGGTAGATAAAAAGGTTTCTATTTTAGTCGGTGTGGGTTCATCAATCTGCGGTGGTTCTGCAATTGCTGCCACTGCTCCCGTTATAGATGCAGATGATGAGGAGATTGCGCAGTCTATTTCCGTAATATTTTTGTTCAATGTAATTGCCGCTTTGATTTTTCCTACATTTGGTAATGCAATAGGTTTGACAAATGACGGTTTTGCACTTTTTGCAGGTACAGCCGTTAATGATACTTCCTCTGTTACTGCCGCAGCATCTGCATGGGACAGTATGAAGGAAACAAACGGTATAGTGCTTGCACAGGCGACAACAGTTAAGCTTACACGTACGCTTGCAATTATACCGATAACGCTGGTGCTTGCTTTTATGAGAACACGTGAGGCTAAAAAAGCAGGCGGCGAGGGTGCCAAAATTTCAATGAAAAAGATTTTCCCGTGGTTTATTCTTTATTTTGTTATGGCATCACTTATTACAACATTGGTTGCAGTTATGCCGTCAGGCGGATTTACAGATTTTTATAATGACTATTTTGTTAAGGGTGCCAAGTGGCTTGCTAAATTCTTTATTGCAATGGCGATGTGTGCTATCGGTCTGAATACAAATATCGTTACTCTTGTAAAAAAAGGCGGCAAACCGATTGCAATGGGCTTTGTTTGCTGGGCAGCAATAACAGCAGTCAGCCTCATTATGCAGCACGTTTTAGGATATTGGTAAAAAATAAAAGAGCAAAATCAGCTATCAATTGATTTTGCTCTTTGTTTTTTTGTGTAATTTTTGAATGACGATATAAAATACCGCACCTATAAGCCCGCCCAGTGTATTGTAAAACAGGTCACTGAACTGGAATGTTCCGATTGAAAAAATGCCCTGACAAAGCTCGATAAATAATGATATTAAAAAAGGAAAGAGTATGCCGGCAGTCATCATTAATTTTGTTGACAAAGCTTTGCTTTTTGAGCATTTGATGAATAGGAATACTGATGGCATGAGCATAAGGAATAAGGCGATGTTGCGCATCTGGGGACTTGATAATAAATATTGATTTTCAAATATATTCCAGTCACCGTTAGGTACTGACCATCCGTCATAGTGTCTGCCGATTCTTCCGATAATTGTAATCTGAAAAATTAATGAAAGATTAAAGGAAAAAAACAATGAAGATAATGCTTTTTTCAGTTTAACTGCCGATTTGCCGCTTTTTATTACAGTGAAAAGCAGATAAATCAGTGTAATGGCGAATGCTATGAGTATTGCATTATATGTTCCGAATTCCTTAAGATACATATGCAGATTATAAAAAAATATATAATATTTAGTCATATATCACATACCTGATTTCAGCTTGAGGTTTGTTACGAACAGTACAGAACGCCATAACCCTTTGTCAATTAATGTATAAAGAATTCTCTTTTTTGGCGGCTGATGTTTATAAGCATAATCCTTAAGAATGCGTTTTACATATTTGTCTTTAACAATCTGCTTTACCTTCAGCTTATCATTTTTATTGCCTGTTTTTTTATAGTTAATTGCTTCCAGTTTAAGGGCGGCAATTACATTAATTAAAAATGTACCTATTATTCTTTCTTTAAGCATATCGTTATCCGCAAGTGACAGCTCATAGTCACAAAGCTTTTTAATCTGCTCGAAGCGGTTTGGGATATATTTATGGGTCAGAGATGCTTCATTGTAGCAATAATAGTAGCCTGCAGTGTCAATGATAACGGCTGATTTTATATGTTTGAAAATTTCAATATCAAAAATTGCGTCCTCACTTATGTATTCACGCTCAGATACAAAGCGGATATTGTTATCATTAACCAACGACAGCTTGTAAATGCCTGTACAGGTAGACATATCACTGCTGTTGCTGTCATATGTATCAGGTCCGAGGACACTTGGAAAAAGAATATTTTTTATGCCCTGCGCATCAAAGCATTGTCCTGCGTAGGGATGATGTTTTTTTTCGATTCTGTCACCGTGTTTTTTTGATATTCCGCCCTGGGCAAGGTCGTAGTCGCCGTTTTTTGCAGCAGTGTATAATTTTTCATAAAAATCCAAATCAACATAATCGTCACTGTCAACGAAGGCAAAGTATTCACCTGCGGCAATGTCAAGACCGCTGTTGCGTGCAAATCCCAGACCGCCGTTTTTTTTGTGGATAACTTTAATTCTGCTGTCTTTTTCAGCATATTTATCACACATTTCAGGGCAGTTGTCAGGGGATTCATCATCAACCAGAATAATTTCAATTTCCCTGAGTGTTTGATTGATTAATGAATTTATGCACCTGTCAAAATAGTTTTCAACATTATAAACAGGTACGATTATACTGACTTTTGGTATCATAAAATCTCCTTATTTTTCTATGAACATTTCTGCAATATGTTTTGCGTTGTTTCCGTTTTGGAAATCATTAACAGCATCCAGTACTTTTTTTCTGTCATTTGAATACTTATCCGTATTTTCATTCAGGGAGGAAATAAATCCTTCCAGTTCCTTATAGGAGCGGATTAATTCGCCAGGCATATAATCCGTAATATTATCAAATGCAAAGCCTAATTTATATTCATTCATATCATCAATAATATAACCAGTTGGCTTGCCTGTATTTAAGTAGTCAAATGTGACAGAGGAATAATCACTGATTAAAGCATCTGTTTCATTCAGCAGTGAATACAGATTTATATTACGGCAGTCTAATTCCTTTTGATCCATTAAAATTATATTACTGTATTTTAAATCAGAGAATTCTTCTGTAAATGCACCAAAGTGAAATTTTATTAAAAGAAGAGTATCCTGCTTTTTCAATAGATTATTTAATGTGTCAAGCTTAGCTTTATTGTCAATTGTCGGCAGTCCGAGAAAATATTCTTTATCGGAATCATTTCTGCTTGTGCCGCTATTTGGTATGCTCAGCTTACGGAAGGTAGGCATCCAGATAACCGCTTTGCTGTATGGACTGGATGTTATTTTTTTTATTTCATTTGTTTTTTTATCAGAATAGAAAATGTCATTTCTCGGCAGACCTGATAAAAAAATTTTTTCTTTTTTTATATTATACTGCTCTGAAATTAAGTCAATCAGATTTGAGCTTGTACAAAGTGCTGCGGTAGAAAGTCTGCCTGCATTTATTTTGCCCCTGCAGTTTTTTAAAGGCGGACATCCGTGTGTTAAATAAACGGAACATACATTTTTTTTCAGCTTAGCAATCGGCGGCATATTATCGTAAAAAATATACTTTGCTCTGTTTTCATAGTATAAATTCTTTATGCTGTGACCAAGATAGGGAATAACATCACAGCAGCCGTCTTTTTTAAAGGCTGATTTGTTTTTTGACACCCATACAAGCTTGTATTTTTTGCTGTATTCATGATTTTTCAGATAGCTGTAAACAGCACCGGCATTTCCGCCGTAATCATACGATGCTTCAAAAAGAATTACATTCCCCACAGGAATTAATGATGCGAGCTGTCTTAAGGCTCCGTAAATAAACTTTAAAAATTTTTTTATCATATCTTTTTTCTTGTAAATTTAGCTTTCAGATTGGTTATTATTTTATTGACCATATCTTTATTAAGGAATATGGTTAGCAGTGCCGTTGCGGCAATTGCGGCAATAGTCAACAGTGTGTTGTTAACGGCAAAAGAAATTGATGAGATAATAATTGAAAGGATTGAAAGGATAACAGTTTTAAACTGATATTTTATTTTTATTATCTTGCAGATTTCTTTATGACGCATTACGGCAATCAATAAATATGCAACCATTGTTGAAATGGATGCTGCATACAGTCCGATAAAATGAATTAGCGATAAATTGATAACTAAATTGGCAATTGCAGAAAAAACAGTTGTTTTTGCAATATATTTTGTATGCTTCAATGCACCGAACAGTGAGCCGTAAAGATTTCCGACAGTATGAAAAAGAGCGGAAATCAATAGTATCAGAATATGGTAATAGGCATCATTATAGCTTTCATTAACAAGTATTTTAAATGCAAGAGGAAGTGCAGCAATAATAACTGCACAGCAGCAACTGAAAAGACCGATGCTTTGATTCATTATTTTTGAATAGTATTGATCCCTGTCCTCACTGTTCATAGTTTCTGCAGCATTTTCAGACCATGAAATCTGAAATACATTTGTCAAGGTTATAAATAAGCTGGGGAATTTATTTGCTAAAGCATAGATACCGTTAAATGAATAGCCTAAAAAATAGGTAACAATTAATCTGTCGGATACATTAACCAGCCACCAGCATAGTGTATTCGGCACCATTGGCAGGGAGTATTTCAGCAATTCATTAAGATTTTCTTTATCAAAATGCTTTAAGCTGATATATTTGTACAATCTGCAGGAGAAAAAGCCCACTGCTGTCGCAATAACATTGCCTATTATTGTAGCGGTGAGCATACCCTCAATATGCCAGTTAAAGCCCGCAATAAATATAACATTAAATGCAATCTGGCTGCTTGCAGCAAGGAAGCTGATTAAGGTGTAAATGCCTATATTTCCCAGTCCGCGTACAATCTGACAGATTATTGAGCCATACAGCGTCGCAATTATATTGAAAATCAGGTACTTTGTATAACCAAAATGTGCAATATGCGTGATTGGAATTGTTATTGCAATTCCTGCGACAAGTGTTACAGTGACAGTTAACAAGGCGGTGCTGATATATTTTTTCTTTTTAATCTCATCCGTTCTGCAGTCTATTAAAAATCTGAATATACCCTGTTCAAACTGTATTGAGAGTGTATATGTAATTAGTGTAATAATTGTGTTGACTAAATCAACCGTTCCGTATTCTTCCGTGCTTAAAATTGAAGTGTACAACGGCAGAAGCAGAAAGCTGATTCCCTTTGTACACATCGTTCCGAATCCTATAATGGCAGTGTTTTTTAATAGCTTTGATTCCCTCGTCATTATGCGTTAGCTCCAAATAAATATTTTTTTATTTTTCTGATTGTTCGTCCGGGGAAACCCAATATTACAACCAATTTATACGCAGTTTTTTCGCCGAAAAGTTTAGTGAATTTTTGCTGACGTAATCTCCATTTCTTGTCAAAATCAGTAAGCCACGACATATTGTACCAATGAATACTGAAGGTTTTGTCCGTGCATTTCAATTCACCGGTTGCCGAGTCAAGGGGACAGAAATATTCAGTAGGGTAAAGTGTTATGCCAAGTACAATCTGTTCTTTATCATTCATTACTGCTCCGTGTTCGATAAGGATGTTTGAGTTTATTATGGGGCAGTTTATGTCCTTATTGCTCTTTTGCTTTCCGTTACTGTCAACAAATTCAAGATTGTTATAGGAGTCACGCAGTAATTTAATACCTTTTTGATGCGGGATAGCTCCGAAACCCAGACCTGTTGCAACAACACGTCCTTTTTCAAAGCCCATAAAGGCTTCATTTTCCAGTAGTATATCAAGACTTTTCACAAGCTCAACATCTGTATCAAGGTATATACCGCCGTTGTTGTAAATGATATCGAGTCTTGCGTAATCAGATACAAATGCCCATTTTTTCATATCATAGGCTTGTGAAATGAATTTGTTTTTTCTGATATCGTAATTAGATTCATCCCACCTGATTATTTCATAATCAGGGCAGAACTTTTTCCAGCTCTCAATGCATTTTTTATCCTTTTCAGGTATGGGATTACCGCCGAACCAACAGTAATGAATTTTTTTAGGTATCATAGCTGCACCTGAGTTTTCTTTCGTTTTTTAATTAATCTAAATCTTTTATTCTTTGAGCCGGTGCTCCTGCATATAAGCCGTTAGGGTATGTGCTTTTTGTAACTATACTGCCGGCTGCTATAACGCAACCGTCTTCAATAGTTACGCCGGGTAAAATCGTACTGTCTATACAAATCCAACATCCTTTTTTTATAACAATAGGAGCAAGAAATGTTTTTCCTGCACGACAGGCTTTTGACCCGATATTGTGAGAAACTGTACAAAAATGCACATTTGGTCCAATCATAACATTATCTTCTATGGTAACGCTGCCGCCGTGAAATCCATCTTCAAATTGACAGTATTTATTAATGAAAACATTTTCACCTATAGTTATGTTATTAAGGGTGGATTTGATACCTTCATTTATATTTGATGTTTTTGGAAGCGTTATGCCGGATAGTTTTAATGTGAGCCTTCTAAGATTCATCGGCATTTTAAATCTTGAAATACGTAAAAATAAATACTGTATTTTATTCATTTATTTACCCTCGCATTTGCTTAATGGATTTAAGCCACATTTTAAGCTTTGTATAATCGTTTCTCAGCTTGAATTCAAGCTCCTCTCGGAAGGTGCCGACCTTCCAGATTTTGTCCTTTTCAGCTCTCAGCTTTGCGGCATTTGCTTCAACAGTATCCCAATAGGGATAAAAATAAAGCTCTGTTATTCTGCGGAGTACTTTTTTATCTTTGTCAAAGCGTTCCTTTTCAAGCAGGTTAAACCGTTCCTGAGGGTCCCAGTTAAGGTCATAGAATTCCTCACTGTCTGTACGTTTGTTATAGATATATTTATATCTGTCACTGATAACAGCGAACTTTCTGTCAGGCTGTGCATAATACTGAGAGTCAACAAAAACATAATCCCTTTTTACAATCTCGTCATTCAGGAGAAGTCTGATTAAATCCACGTGTGATGTAATATGGTCAACTCTTTCAATATCGTTAATTCTCGGAGCAATCAGCGGAACACGGCAGGTAGGCTCATAAACGTGGAAGCCATAGCCCGGTATATCCTTGTGCATATTCATATGACCGTGATCGGCAGTTACATAAATATTTTCGTCGCCGTATTTTTTTCGGATAAAGCCTAATATGCTGTCAAACACATCAATGTCATCGCCATAGCAGCAGCGTCCTCTGATAACGTGGGGGAGGTGCAGCCAGATAAAAAGCTTTTCACTGTCCTCAATTGAATTAAGCTCAGTGTATATTTTGTTTATTGTTAAGTTCAGCAGGTCATCATTTCTTTTCAGTGTCACATTTTTCGGGCGGTGAACACCTGACTGCTGCTGCATTTCAACAATATGTATTTTTGTTTTGCTTTCGTCACCGAATTCCCTTACATATGGATAAGCACCTCTCATATAGTCAGGGGACCAGATTATGTGGCATTTGTAGCCTTCCTTCTGAAGAATAGAAAAAATGCTTTCCTTTTCATTCGGTTCAACACTTGTATAGCGTTTTCTTTTTTCAAAGGTATGGCAGTATTCACCTGTGAGCATACTGCTGAATACCATAGATGTTGATGCTGCTGAGGTGTGGTGGTTATAAAATACTGTTCCCTTTTCTGCAAGCTCGTCAAGATTCGGCGTTTTCCAGTATTGATTGCCGAAAAGAGGAAGGTTTTCAATACTCATTGCATCCTTTGAATACAAAAAGATTATTTTTTTCATACTGCTGCCTTCTTAGTTTGTGTGGTTTTATTTTTTGCATTTTCTGCTCGGTATTCCCGTATTTTGATAAACAGCAATGAAAGTGTAAAGAATACCAGAAATGATATTTCACGTCTGAGAGAGCTGTTATAGACAATATTCATCATTGCCATAACGGACATGATAAGCGTGAAAATTGAATAGCTGTTCAGCTCTTTGACCCTTCTGTATTTAATTGCAAGTGCCATGATGAAAACAAAAATTCCAAAGAACATAAGCAGTCCTGCGAAGCCTGTTTCAAGATAGAGCATAGAGGTAGAGATGTTACGGTATCCGATTCGCTCATACATTGTTGCAAAGGAGCTGTGGCACCATTTAAAGGTTTCGGATGATTCGCAGGCTCCCAATCCATATCCGATAAGCTTATTCAGAAGATTATCGTGGAAGAAGTAATCGTTAACCTGTGAAATTGCCGTTAGTCTTGAAATACGCAGATCGTTTTTACCGAAGTCGGTACGAGTATTATAATCAATAATACTTTGCAGTGATGTCATATTATCAATAGAATCACTGTTAACAAGTGCAAAAATTCTGAAACCGACATAAATTCCTGCTATGCCGAGTGCTACTGCAAGCAGTTTTTTGATAACAGAGCCTTTGTTACTGAATATGGTAGGGATAACAAATAACACTGCCAGCTCAAAGAAAAAGAATTTAAGCTCACTTATTGCTGCCATTATAATACTGCTGACTATAACGGCTGCAAGCGTGTAGGCGTTAATGTTTTTATGAATAAATCTGATAAAGCAGTAAGCGCAAATAACAACAAGATAAATATTCAGATATGCATTTGCACCCTGTTCAGTGCCGAACATACCGCTCAGAAAGTCATTTCTTTTATGCAGAACGAAAAATTCCACAAGACCGCAGAATACATTATATATCTGCAGTCTTACAACGTTTTTCATGATTCTGTCGACATCTTTTGTTTTTAAATTATCAATACAGATGAAGAAAAAGAAAATAAAGAAGAAGTTATTTCTTATACCCCATAGTATCTGACCTGTAGGAACTAATCTTATAAAAGCCATAGCAGTGACCGAAATCATATAAAATAAGATGTAGACGGTCAGCTTGTTATAGTCCCTGTGCTTAAATAAAAAGGGTATTTTCTGCATTGAAAGTGCAGCCATTAAAATCAGATTGACATCAAGCAGATATCTTGTAATACTTGGTATACCTACTATACTTATAAGTGATTCAATCACTAATAAATAGTAAATCTGAAATTCAATCAGCTTTGATAAACGGAGTTTCATATTTAACCTCGAAAGTTATTTGCCGGCGGCAATTCTTCTTTTTGCCAAATCATCGGTTGTACCGATTTTTACGGCAGGGACACCGCCCCATATTTCCCCTGCGGGAACATCCTTTGTAACAACGGCACCTGCAGCAATTATTGCATTTGGTCCGATTGTAGTGTCATACATAAGTGTGGCGTCTGCGCCGATAACGCAGTTGTCAAGTATTTTGATTTCGCCAACATAATTTCTTGCCCGAATATTCTTGTATTCAGGACAGTTAACAAGCATATAGTTAATTACATCGTGTGTGATAAATCTCACGCTTGCACATATGTGAACATTATTGCCTATTGAAACAAGCTCAGGCTCAGATGGTATTTTATGTGAATAGTAAAGACTTTTTTCGCCGAATTGCTTGAATAATTTTGTTTTTCGCAAATAATCGCTTTTTTTGAATACTGATTTTGTTAAAAACATTTTCAGCATTATTTTATATCTTTTCAGTGCCGGATTGGACATATTTATCTGATTGCCTTTCGGATTGATTTTAAGTGGAGTAATTATCTCTTTAGCTGCTCTGCAATATCACTGTCAACAATTTCCTCACCGGATTTTGTTTTTAGCTGTTCACGGGAAAGCTCTGACAAGCCGTCATTTATTACAGCATTCATATCGCAGGTCGAAAGCTTGTCTAAATCCTCTTTGCTGATTTTGCCGTCCCTTAAATCACGGCAGATTTTATTCTCATACATTGAATATTTTTTCTCTTTAAAATATTTAAGAAATTTGTGCTTTATTACCCACATTGCAGGCTTCTGAATATATTTGTGCATAGCAGGGGATACGGAGCCGATCATCCAGCAATGCCTGTCACAATTACGCACCTTATTTCTTACCCTGTCGGCCTGCTCGCTGTTCCACAGTGTGTTCCAGTCTGTTTCATTAAGATTGCCCATAACCTCTTTTTCCTTAGTTCCGTTACAGGGCATAACATCACCATAAGGGTCAATGAAGAATGTGTCAAATGCCATATCACAGGGCAGTAAACGCTCCTGACCATATATATAATTTATTAAGCCGTGGTTGAAATAAGCACGGAACCATTTTTTCGGTGAATTTGATTTTAACAGCTCGTTAATAAGCTTTTCAAATTCCTTGGCAACCATCGGTCTGTCGTTAATGATGTTTTTTGCCTCAACAAAATAGAAGGAGTTATGGAGTGATGCTGTGGCAAATTCCATATTCATTTTATCGCTTAATTTGTAAAGCTCAACTAAATCCTTGGCATTTGCATCCTGAACAGTCATACCAAAGCCAACGTCCTTCATACCCATTTCAATAAGTTTTTTGAGTGTAGTGTATCCGCGGTTAAAGCCGTCATCAAGTCCTCGTATTTTATTGTTTGTCTGTTCCAGACCCTCAATGGAAATTCTGATTCCTATATTCGGAAATTCTTTACACAAGTCGATGATTCGGTCCGTGAAAAATCCGTTGGTTGAAATAACAATTCTGTCGCTTTTTTTATAAAGCTCACGCACTAAATCCTTTAAATCCTCACGTATAAAAGGCTCGCCGCCTGTTATATTTGTAAAGTACATAGGGGGCAGCTTTTTTATTGTTTCAAGCGAAATTTCCTCCTCAGGCTTTGAAGGTTTTTTATATCTGTTGCACATATTGCAGCGTGCATTACAGCGGTATGTAACGATGACTGTTCCGTTTAATTTTTTCATTTGCTCTCCTAAGAATTATATATTGCCGTTAATTTGGTACAGTAGGCTTCAACAGTGTCAAAATTTTTATCAAGACAGTGCTGACTCATTAGTTTGCTGTCAATGCGGTTTATTGCTTCTGTCATTTTTTCCGTGTTGCCTGCTTCAAACAGGAAACCTGTTTTTCCGTCGTCAATCAGCTCCGGTATTCCCCCAATATCCGATGCGACAACAGGTGTGCCGTACATAATGCTTTCCATAACGGAAAACGGACAGTTTTCATACCATATACTTGGATAGACGGTGCATTTTGCCCCGCGTATAAGCTGTTCAAGCTCAGCACCTGTTTTAAAGCCGATGTTCGTAAGGTTTGGTGCAGCATTAACATCTTCCTCCATAGGACCTGAGCCTGCACATATAAAGTTTATCTCTTTCGCATTTATAAGAGTTTCAATGCCTTTTTCTTTAGCAAATCTTCCGAAATAGAGTATGTAATCCTTTTTTTCTGTCTGTTTTTTATCAACACTGTCAATAAAGTTATGAAGTGTAACTGTTTTATTTTTAAACAGGGAATTCGTATCTAATTTTGTTTTCATAAATTCACTGCAGCAAATAATATTGTCAATTCTGTCATATGTATTTTTGCTGTTGTATAGCTTTGCTTCTATCGTGCCAAGCAGACTTTTCAGTGTCGAGTCGTGAATGCATTTGTTTTTAGTACAGTTTGAAAAATTACCGCCGATGCATTTTTCACATATTTCATCATTGGTATACATCATATGATTTGGGCAAATCAATTGATAATCGTGTGCTGTATATACAAGCTTTGTTCTTCTGCCTGTGCGTTTGTCAAAGTCCTCAACAGCATAAATGATTGAGGGAGTCAGTTGAAAATTAAAGTTGTTCAGATGAACAACATCAGGCTGAAAATTATCAAGAACTATGTTCAGCTTTTCTCTTGCCTCGTTAGAATAAACTGTTTTCAGTGAATATTTGATTTTATCAAGTGCATTTGCCGTATGAAAATCCATACAGGATGTATATTGCTCAGCGTTGTTGCTGACGCATCTGTCCTTGTGCTCCATACCGAAGTATTCAACCTGATGACCGAGTAATGACAGATATTCACCAAGCTTGAACATATATGTTTCCGACCCGCCGTTGGGATAGAGAAACTTGTTAACCATTAAAATTTTCATTTACTCACCTTTGTACAATCTGAGTGTCCGGTCAACAACGGATGACCAGCTATATTTGCTGCATATAAAGCTGCTTGCATTTAACTTATAGCCGTCAACAAGCTGAGGGTTTTCAAGAAGTATCTGAAGCTGTTTTTGCAGTTCATCCTCATTGCCTTTTTCAAAATAGACTGCCTTGTCACAGCAAACCTCCGTGCATTCAGGTATATCTGAGGTTAAGCAGCAGTTGCCGTAGCTCATTGCTTCAAGCAGACTGAGCGGCATACCCTCCAAATCACTTGGCAGACAATATATGAAGGCATTTGAATAAAGCTCCTCCAGCAGCTCACCGTCTACAAAGTCAGTCAGAATAATATTATCATTATCTTTTGAAAGATATTTAATATCCTCCATATATCTGTCGGTATGGCTTGAGCCGCCTGCAATGACAAGCTTTTTATCTGTTGACAGCTTAGAATATGCTTTTATAAGAGAATGAACTCTTTTTTCAGGCACAATCCTGCCTAAAAATAAAATATACTCGTTTTTAGAAATATTATATTTTTCTTTGATTAAGCTGTCATCTTTAATTTCCGGTTTGGTAACTCCGTTGGGTATAAAAACGGTTGGTCTGTTATAGGTGTCCAGAAAATACTGCTGAACATTTTTTGAAAGAACTATAACCTCATCAGCATGCTTAGCAGCCATTTTTTCGCCGAATTTCAAAAACTTGGTGGCAAAGCCGCCCCATTTTGAGCGCTGCCAGTCAAGACCGTGTATTGTAACAATAACACGTTTCCCGAAAAGCTTTGGCAGCCAGCACATTGATGACGGACCTTCTGCGTGAAAATGAACCACCTTTGCTTTGCTGAAGGCTGCACAGATTGAAGCAAGAATGCTGTAAACGATTGCATTGAGCTTGCTGCTTTCAAAGGTGAAAACATTTTTCAGTGTTACCCCCTTGTAGGATTTCAGCTTCTGTGTTTCAAATTCCTTGCCTGAAACATGATGGCCCTTGCGGTTATAAGCAGTTACTTTTTGCCCCTGCTGTGCAAGACGTACGGAAAGTTCCTCAACAACAATTTCAATTCCGCCCTCACGGGATGGTATTCTTTTGTGACCAATCATTGCTATGTTCATTTATTCGGCACCTTTGTGTGTTAAAACAACATTAACTGTTTTAAATAATATTTTTATGTCAAGAGCCGGTGACCAGGTGTCAATATATTCACAGTCAAGTTTTACGACCTCTTCAAAGTCCTGAATATTTGACCTTCCGGAAACCTGCCACAAGCCTGTAATTCCCGGTTTCATTGAAAGCCTTCTTTTATGATGGCTTTCATATTGCTCAAATTCTTCAACGGTAGGCGGTCTTGTTCCGATAAGGCTCATATCTCCTTTGAGCACATTCCAGAACTGAGGCAGCTCATCAATACTGTATTTTCTGATGAATTTGCCGACTTTTGTAATTCTCGGGTCATTATCCATTTTAAACATATGCCCGTCCATTTTATTCTGAGCCATTAATGCCTGTTTTCTTTTTTCGGCATCTGCGTACATTGAGCGAAGCTTATAAATATTAAATATGCGCCCGTTTTTTCCTACTCTTGCCTGCTTGAAAATAAGAGGACCGGGGGATTCAATCAGCAATGGGATTGCGGTTATAAGAATAATTGGCAGTGACAGAACAGTGCCCAGCAATCCGCCGATGAAATCAGTTGTTTTTTTCAGTATGATTTCACGGTCATTATGAACAGCAGGTGCAAATATTGCAACAGGATGACCTGCGACCATACTGCAGTTTATATTATCAAATTTGCTGTTTTGAAGAATTTTTTCAAGAATAGGGATATTAACGTGAACGGTAATACCCATATCTTCAAGCTCCTCAATGAGTATGGTAATATAGCTCTCATTTCCTGCGGGAAGATTTATATATACCTCATCAAGAGCAGCAGTTCTTATCCATCCCATTAAATTTTCTTTGTTCGCAACAACAGGAATATTATAAATTTCATCTGTTCTCGTTTTAATCGGGGCTGATTCTTCGTAACTTGTTATACAATAATAGCCATTATTTTCATATTCTGCATCAAGCAGAGCAACAGCTTTTATATTTTTAGTCCAGTCAAGCTGTAAATCGGTAATGTATTTGTCTGCCTTGCTGTAAATGGTGATAATACCTGTTTGTGTAGCGTGTCTGCTGTTTGTAATTTTTTTGAGCATTGATTTTTTAGTGATGTACCTGAGCATCAGGTCAATAACAAAGAATACAATGAAACTGCTGATAAATAAATAACGTGAGTCAATTATTTCATTTTTTGTAAGAAGCAGAACAACAGCGAGCAGTGCATAAGTAACAACGCAGTTGCGCAGTGTTGATAAAAATTCCCTTGGTCTGCTTCTCATAAGCAAATTGAGCGGGGAGGAAAAAAACACAAACACAATTGTATACACGACAAAAAGAGTCATTACATAATTGCACCAGCTGCTTTGCGGATATTCAAGAATTTTAGGTATTACGGCTGTAAAAGTTATGTAGCAGACAATATTTGCAAATAGTAGTGCAGCAAGTCCGCTGGCGAATTCCAAGGCATACTGGATTCGGCTTCTTCTGCTCATTAATCTCACCTGTTATTTGTAGTTATAAGAATAGTTGTAATTGTAATAACCGTATTTTGAACGGTATCCTTTTTTGTAATATAGTGAATAACGCTTGTTTTTTGCGTTGACATCATTAAGGACAAATCCGACAATGTTTGCATTAATATGCTGTAATGTGCTGACAGTAACCTTAACCTCCTGAATATCAGTTGTCACGGATTTGATAACCAGAATATATCCTGTAGCCTTGGAAGAAAATGATGTTGAATCTGTAACCAGATTTACAGGTGGCGTGTCAATGAATACGCAGTCATAGTGTGCTTTGACGAAGTCCAAGAGCTTATCCATTCTTGATGAGGAAAGAAGCTCTGTAGGGTTTGGCGGAATTTTACCTGTTGTGAGAACCGAAAGATTTTCCACATCTGTTTTGGATACTGTTATATTGTCAGTCAGTCCTGCCAGAATTTCAGACAATCCGTTTTTAACAGGAATTGAAAACATACGGTGAATTGTTGGATTTCTCATATCAGCATCAATAAGGAGTGTTCTTTTGCCCATCTGAGCTAAGGATATCGCCATATTGATTGCGTTGATTGATTTACCGTTATTAGCGGTAGGGCTTGTTATAACGAATATGGGGCATTTCTCCCCCTGCTGTGAAAACAAAAGGTTTGTTCTGATTGCATTGTATGCCTCTTTAACAATAAAGGGGGAATCTGCACAAAGCATTTTCTTTTGATCATCTTTAGAAAAGCCTGCTTTGGCATTGCGTTTTTTGCCTCTTTTTTTGAAATCTGCCATTTTAGTTTTCCTCCTTTTCTGTGATAGTGTGGTCAATAACCGAAGGCTGAGGCGGTATTAAAAAGTCCGATTCAGCATTGGTTCTGCTCTTTTCGGTAACAGGAAGAAGCTTTGGTATTGTACCGATAATCGGAATATCAAATTCTCTCTTCAAATCATCTTCATCGTTAATGCTGGTGTCAAACAAATCTTTGAGGAAGAAGAATGCAAAGCTGAGAATAAAGCCTGCGGCAGCACCGATTAAAATGTTTTTCTTTGTGTTTGGAGATGAAGGCTTTGTCGGTTCTTTAGCATAGTCAACAATTTCAACACCGCCAACTTTTAATATTCTTACAAGCTCATCAGGACATACATCGGCAATGATATTTGCAATTTCCTCTGCCTGCTTAGGATCGGCGCTTGTTATGGAAACTCTGAAAATATTGGTTTCATCAATAGCCGAACAGCTAAGCATTTTCTTTATTTGATTAACAGATACATTTCCGCTCACCTGATCAGCGACCTTTTCAAGAAAGGTGTCACTCTGAATGGTAACAAGGTATGAATTAATAAGCATCTGAGATGCTTCAATTTCATTTGTCGTTATATTGTTGCCGGGGGTAGAGAGGATATGCTCACTGTTGCTCCACGCATAGAGCTTTACACTGGCGGTGTACTGGGGGGTGATAAAAAAGTTTGTAACACAGCCTGAAACAATAGCTCCGATAACTGTTATCAGAATGATATATACAAGCTTTTGCTTTATCATTTCAAATATTTTTTTAAAATCAATTTCAATTTCTTTATTCTCGTCCATAATTCCCTCCGCTGAAGTTATAATTATACGACATTATTATACCAATATAGCGTTTTTATGTCAATAATATATATAATATTAATATATTTAATTATATTTGGTAAACATAAAAATTTTTGTCAAAAAATGTAGTAAAATTTTAAAAATATGCAAAATTAAAACTCCCCGGTAAATTAAAACCGAGGAGTTTTAATGAATTTAAAGTACATAATCGACCGCTACAGAGCTTTCCATAACTGCATGCATATGCTTTTTTACTATGTTGCAGTGATAGGGGTCATTCTGATATTCGTCAAGCTTATCAGCACTATCAAGAGTTACCTGAAGTATGATATCATAAGAACGCTGAGAATGAAGAAAATCAACACCAACCTCAAGGTCAAGCAGGGTGGGAACATTACCTTTCATTGATTTCAAAATTTCAGCAGTTTCTGCACAATTTTTTGCGCTGTTGTCTTTTAACTTGAAGCATACAATGTGTTTAATCATAAAATTTTAACCTCACTAAATAATAAAAGCTGTTAAAAAAAGCCGACTTTTGTCGGCTTTTTTGTTTATTTTGCGATGTCGCTTGCTCTTGATTCACGGATAATGTTAACCTTAATCTGTCCCGGGTATTCCATTTCGCTTTCAATTTTTTTAGCAATCATATGTGCAACATACGGCATTCTTGAATCGTCAATAACATTAGGCTTAACCATAACTCTGACCTCACGTCCTGCCTGAATTGCGTATGCTCTTTCAACACCTTCAAAGCTTGTTGATATTTCCTCAAGCTGCTGCAGACGCTTAATATAATTTTCAATATTTTCACGTCTTGCTCCGGGTCTTGAAGCGGAAACAGCGTCAGCGGCCTGAACAAGACAGGCAACAACGGTTTTGCATTCGATTTCACCATGGTGAGCTGCAATAGCATGGACAACATTTTCGTTTTCCTTATACTTTCTTGCAAACTCAACACCGAGAGCGATATGTGAGCCCTCCATCTCGTGGTCAAGTGCCTTACCGATATCGTGAAGAAGACCTGCTCTTCTTGCAAGCCTTTCATCAGCGCCGATTTCAGCAGCCATAAGTCCTGCGATATATGATACCTCAAGGCTGTGCTTAAGTACACTCTGACCATAAGAGGTGCGGTATTTTAATTTACCGATAAGCTTAACAAGCTCAGGATGAATCTGACCGCAGTTGGCTGAAAGTACTGCCTTTTCGCCCTCCTGCTTAATGACTGCATTAACCTCTCTTGTGCTCTTTTCAAAGCATTCCTCAATCTTGGTCGGGTGAATACGTCCGTCCTGTATAAGTCTTTCAACAGTGAGTCTTGCAATCTCACGTCTTACAGGGTCGAATGAGCTGATTGTAATAGCTTCAGGTGTATCGTCAATGATTAATTCAACACCTGTAATTGTTTCAATAGAGCGGATATTTCTGCCCTCTCTGCCGATAATTCTGCCCTTCATTTCGTCATTAGGCAGAGCTACGACTGAAACAGTGGTTTCAGCAGTGTGGTCTGCTGCACAGCGCTGGATTGCAGTGCCGATGATTTCACGGGCCAGAACCTCGCTCTGATCCTTAACCATTTGCTCATATTCCATAATGCGCTTGCTTTTTTCAGTATCAAGCTGTTCTTCAAGGGTAGCAAGTAAATACTTCTTTGCCTCCTCCTGAGTCAGCCCTGAGATACGCTCAAGCATATCAAACTGGCTTTTCTTAATGCCGTCAATTTCAAGTAGTTTTTCATCAAGCTGCTTTTGCTTTTCGCTTAACGCTTCTGTTTTTCTTTCCAGCGAATCAGCACGCTTGTCAAGGTATTCCTCACGCTGATTTAAGCGGGCTTCCTGTTTCTGAACCTCGCCTCTTCTTTCGCGTATATCCTTATCAGCCTCTGAACGAAGCTTATGAATTTCATCCTTTGCCTCAACAAGTCTTGCCTTTTTGGTGGACTCAGCCTCAGACAAAGCATTATTAATTATTTTTGTTGCCTCCTGTGTAGCAGAGCCAATTTCCTTTTCACTTGTTTTTCTGCGGTATTCGCCGCCGAGAACAAAACCGATTATGCCAAAAATAACGGCGCAAACAACGCCAATAATAATGGGAATGATAATACTACTCATAGTTAACAGCACCTCCTTCTGTTTTGAATTCTTGAAATTTTTCATCAGAAAAGGTACAGTTTAAATGCGAATTTAGAAATATCTTACATATTTCGTAATAAAATGGTACAACAATATGTAAAAGATATATAATAATATACACCTATATCTTGTATATGTCAAGTTCCAAATTACAGATTAATCTTTTGACTTTGCAAAAATAAGCACATACGGCTGATTTAAAAACAGTCATATGTGCTTATTCAATGGCACTAAATGTAGTATTGAGCCTGTGCATTCCAAAGCTCAGAATATTTTCCTTTATTTTCCAGAAGCTGTGAATGTGTGCCTGTTTCAGCTAACCGTGCATTGTCAAATACAGCAATTCGGCTGCAGAATACACAGCTTGAAAGTCGGTGTGAAATATAGATTGCCGTTTTGTTTTCAACAAAAGAGTTGAAACGATTGTATATTTCGTTTTCTGCCACAGGATCAAGGGCGGCAGTAGGCTCGTCAAGAATTACGACAGGACTGTTCTTATAAAGGGCTCTTGCAAGTGCAAGCTTCTGTGCCTCTCCTCCTGATATTTCAACGCCTGTTTTGTCAATATCTTTGTACAGATAACTGTTTTCCTTGTTCGGCATATTAAGAATACGGTCTTTGATATTAGCCTGTTCAAGACAGTCAAGCATTCTCTCCCTGTCATACTTCTTGTCAGCACTTATGTTGTCCGAAACAGGAAGGGAAAACATCTGAAAATCCTGAAACACAACGGAATAAAGTCTGTTAATGCTTTCTTCTGTGTAATCTTTAATGTTAACTCCGTTTATAAGTATTTCACCCTCGGTAACATCATAAAGTCTGCACATCAGCTTAATAAAGGTGGTTTTGCCGCTGCCGTTTCTGCCTACGACTGCAAGGTGCTCACCATTATTAATTTTGAGGTTTATGTTCTTTAGCGAATAATTATTACTGCCCGGATATTTGAAGGAAACATTTTTGAATTCAATTTCAAATTTATCCGTTAAATCAAGCTCTTTGCCGCCGTAGGTCATTTCGTTCTCTGTTTTCATAATGTCAAAGTAGTAATTGACAAGGGGCACCATTTCTTCTGTTTTGCCAAAGGTTGCAGCCATTTTCATAATTCCGTTTATAATCTGCATAAATGATCCGCAGTAAAGCACCAGTGAACCAATGCCAAACAAGCCGTAAAGCCCCTTAACACCGATAAACAGATAAATTCCAAACCCGACTACAGCACCGAGAATAGCTATAAATGAGCTTGATTTAGCACTGTTCAGAGATACTTTTTTCAGCAATTTCTCTCCGTCTGTCAATAATATATCCGTTGCTGCATGCTCAATTAAATTCTGCTCCTTATACAGTCTGATTTCCTTGCCTGTATTGTAGTTTGAAAACATGTTAAGGAAATAGTAAAACATACGGTCAAGCTGTGAATACTCATCAGATGCTTTGAACCAGGCTTTATTCATCTTTAATGCAACAATAAGAATTATAACAACCATTATTGCGATTGAACCGAAAATTGTGAGCAGGAAGGCAGGTCTTTCAAAATATGTGTTACCTGTTTTTGTAAAACCGATTTTGAACAGAGGGATAATGATGATAACGGATATAATCAAAGTTATCATACCTGACAAAAAATCGCGAAGCATCCATGAAAATTGAACAAATGACGAAAACACTCTGTCCTGCGCTTCGGAATGTTTGTGTACTAATTCTTTAAAATTACTGTCTTCAAGCTTATGATATTCAATTTTGTACAGCTTTGATGATATGTTCTGCAGCTCTTTATTATACATCAGAGAGCGATACATATAATACATATCACCTAAGAAATAGTTAAAGAAGAACAGAACAAGGTTTATGCCAACCGCTAAAGCAATATAAAGTATCAGCTCATTTATCTGAGCACCCATATCAAGCAAATCAATGATTTTGGAAGTAAACCATATATTTACAAAGGGCATAACCGCCATAACGATTGCCACAACAACAGAAATGGGCACAAGCCGTTTTTCAAGGCGGTGCATTTCTTTAAATGCTGAAAATACCGATTTCATCTTTTTCATACTGCATCGCCTCCCATCTCTTTATAGTAGTAGCTTTGGATTTGATACATTCTGTAATAAGCACCCTTTTGTGCCATAAGTTCCTCGTGCGTTCCGCTTTCGGCAATTCTGCCGTCTTTGATAAATAAAATTTTATCGCAGAAACGTGTTGAGGAAAGCCTGTGGGAAATGAAGAAAGATATTTTATTATCCGTCATTTCGTTATACTTGAGGTAAAGTTCATTTTCTGCGATTGGGTCAAGTGCCGCTGTTGGTTCATCAAGAATAAGCACAGAAGCATTTTTATAAATGGCTTTTGCAAGCAACAGTTTTTGTTTTTCACCGCCTGAAAAATCAGCAGCCTCCTTATAAACATCCTTTACCATAAGGGTGTTTTCTTTTTTATCAAGGTTTTTGATTTTGTCTATTATTCCTGATTTCTCAAAGGCAGAATAAAGCTTTTCTTTGTCGTAATCAGAGGTTGTGCATATGTTCTCTGCAATGGTCATCGGCAAAAAGTTATAATCCTGAAATACAACGGAAAACAAATCAAAATAACTGTCTGATGAAAAGTCACGGCTGCTTTTACCATTAATCAGAATATCGCCCTGTATAGGATAATAAAGACCGCAGAGCAGCTTGATGGCAGTGGTTTTGCCTGCTCCGTTTTCACCGACTATCGCAATATTTTCGCCCTTGTTTATTTTAAAAGACATATTGCTGATTGTACTCTTTTCGGCCGATGGATATGTAAACGAAACATTTTTAAATTCGATTGAGTCAACATCGTTAAAATCAATATCAGGTTTGTCTTTATTTTCTTCATTGCTTTCTGCAAATTTTCGGAAAGCAGCACAGTCATTGCAGCAACGTTCCATATTGGAATACAAATATACAAAATTCATAATCCAGTTTGAAAATCCTGTTATAATTCCGAAATAGAAAATAAAATCAGAAACAGAAAGTCTGTTTTTACAAACTAAGTATGTAAGATAAGCATAGGCAACCAGCTCTCGCACAAGATTAAGCAATGCTCTTGTACCGCCAACCTTAACACTTTGATGCATATATTTTGCAGTTATCTCTTCCAGTCCTGTGATAAGCTTTGCTATAGATAGCAGAAAATAATCCGTAAAGCCGTATAATCGGATGTCCTTTGCAGCACTTAAATCTTTGCTCAGAGAGTAGTAATAATCAAATTTCACAAAAATATTGCTTCTTGAATCCTTCACACTCTTTTCTTTTTGGTTCAGATATTTCAGTAAAAAGAACTCGGCAATACAGGTCGCAAGGATAATCAGTATCATAACAATATTGATTTTATAAATGAGCGCAAGGGATGTTATCACACCTACAAGGCAAACCAAAAGCTGATTGCAAGTTTCAATAAAATCAGAGGAAGAGGAATAATAGCTTCTGTAAAATTCCATTGCTCTTTTATTTTTTTCTCTTCCTTCAAGACTTTCTATATTCACATAGTCTGTATTCAGATTTTTTTTAAAAGCCATAACAGCATAGCGCATTCGGATTATTCTTGCACTGCCATTTAAAAGCTCCTGCATAAAAGGTGTAAGCCAGGTCGTCAGTGCTACAAGAATACTGAGCAGTGCAACCACAAGGGTCAGCCTGCCGACTGTTACACCCTGTTCAATGCAATCAATCATCGCTTTTGGTATATATGCTGTGATAATCGGCTGCAAAACCATTGCAGGCACACGGATAATAAAATAAGCCAGACTTTTTCTGTCCCATGCTATCCAATTCTTCAGCATATATTTTAGATTTTCCTTCATCGTTCCTCTCCTTTTGTTTTTATTTACAATCAATTATAACATTATATAATTATTTTTATTTGATTTTTTGTGCTGAATATTGGACTTTGCTGTAAAATTTTATGCTTTTAGTTCACTTACAGTGTAGTTGCATTGTTGATTATCGTTAAGATATTTTGTCAATTCATCAATATTGTCAACATATGAGTATATCTCTCTGCAGGTATGGCGGACGAAGCCCTCATCAATTGATGTGTTGAGCATAGCCTCCATTTTGTCATAATATCCTCTGCAGTTATATATTGCTATTGGCTTACTGTGTCTGCCGAGCTGTTTTAAGGTTAATACTTCAAAGAGCTCCTCAAATGTTCCGATACCTCCGGGAACGATAACGAAGGCGTCTGCATTGTCCTCCATTATTGCTTTTCGCTCTCTCATAGTATCGGTGTAAATAAGTTCATCGCATTCCTCATAAATTGCTTCAACCTGTGCTTCTTTAAAAAAGGTCGGTATAACTCCCGTAATTTTTGCACCGCCTTTTTTAAATCCTCTGGCAGCAGCTCCCATAAGACCCTGTCCGCCGGCACCGAACACAAGGTTGTGACCGTTTTTAGCAAGTGTTTCCGCCATCAGTTCAACATCTTCAATATATTTTTGATCAATTTCGCTGCTTGCAGCACCGAATACGCAAATGTTCATTTTGTATCACCTTTCAAAAATCTTATAATGTTATTATAGCAGTTAAATAAGATTTAGATACAACAATTTTAACACAGTGTTAATAATTGTGTCAATTCCTTGTTTTTGAAGTCTGTTTATAGTATAATGGCTTAAATATAGTTATAGAAACTGGTGCAACATTGAAAATTTTAACTATCGGTGATATCGTATCAAAGCAGGGCTGTGATTATTTAAGACAGGAGCTGCCGAAAATAAAACGTGAGCTTGGTGTTGATCTTGTAATTGTCAACGGTGAAAATTCCGCTGTCGGCAATGGTGTCATACCGCAGAGTGCAAAGCATATTCTTGACAGCGGAGCAGATGTTATTACGCTTGGCAATCATAGTCTGAAAAGAAAAGAAATTTATGATTATCTTGACGGTGACAATCCAATAGTAAGACCTGCTAATTATCATATCAGTGCGCCCGGCAGGGGCTATATGATTGTTGATAAAGGCTACTGTAGAATAGCGGTTGTGAATTTGCAGGGTTCTGTTTATATGGATGCAATCGAAAATCCATTTTCGGTTATCGACAAAATAATTGATGAAATCAATGCACAGGGTGTTAAGATAATAATTGTTGATTTTCACGCAGAAGCAACAAGTGAAAAAAGAGCTATGGGCTTTTACCTTGATGGCAGGGTGTCAGCACTTTACGGTACACATACCCATACGCAGACAAGCGACAATCAGATTTTACCAAATGGAACAGGATATGTTACAGATTTAGGAATGACAGGCACATATTACAGTGTGCTTGGTGTCAGCCCGCAGTGTATAATAGAAAAGCTTAAAACAGGTCTGCCTGTTAAATTTGTTAATGATGACGGACCGTGTGTTATGGAGGGCTGCTTGTTTGAGGTCGATAATAAAACAGGAAAAACCGTGAATACGGTTTTAATCAGGAGGTAGCAATGCAAAAAAGAATAATTGCTTTTGTTACGGCAATAGTGTTGCTTGTTACCTGTTTAGCCGGCTGCAGCAGCAATAACGAGGATGATGTGCCGAATGCGACAGAAACCACTGCGGCAAAAAAAACAGATGACGGTACATTCAAGCTCAGTTACACGCAGGCAGACAGTCTTGACCCTTTTAAGGCGGCAACGCAGAATAATCAGATACTTGCTGACCTTGTTTTTGAAAGTCTGTTCGATTTGACTGAGGGCTATGAGGCAACAACAAATATAGCAACAGGATATGCCTTTACAGACAGCAGGACGCTGAGGGTTGATCTTAATCCGCAGCTTGAGTTTTCAAATGGCGAAAAGATTACAGCCGCTGATGTGCTTTATTCCACAAATGCTGCTATGAAATCAGATGCCTATGGGAATTCTCTTGAGCCTGTAAGCTATGCGGAAATAAGCGGAAATTCAATTGTTTTTCATCTTAAGTATGCAGATCCGTATGCCATTAATCTTTTAACATATCCCATAGCTTCAACCAAGGATGATGAGGATGGATTTCCCATAGGAAGCGGAAGGTATGTCTATAAGAACAGTGATGACGGAGTCGTGCTTAAAGCCAATATAAGCGAAGATTTTAATCCATATATTACAACTATACATCTTGTCAATATTGCTGCGGCAGATTCAATTGACAATGCTGTGAATATAGGCAATATATCCTATGCTTTCAGGGATCTGAGTGCTGATATTTCAAAAAGATTGTCCTGTGCAAAAAAGACGGTTTCTATGAATAATCTTATTTATCTCGGCATAAATTCATATTCAGGTATAACATCTGATGCAGGGATAAGGCGTGCAGTCAGTCTTGCAGTTGACAGAACGGTGCTTGCGGAAAGTGCTTATTCGGGTTATGCAGTGCCTGCTCAGTCACCATTCAATCCTGATTTTAAAAGCATTGAAAATATTAAGCTGTTTGAAGCAAAGGCTGATACGGCGACTGCCAGACAGACGGTTAATCAGAGCGGCTATGGCAGTGATAAGCTGAAGCTGAGATTACTGGTTAATCTTAATGAAAACAGAGGAATTGCTGCCAACCTGATTAAATCACAGCTTGAGGCTGTAGGTTTCAGTGTTACTGTTGAAAAGGTTAATTATACCGAATATATTAGAAAAATTGAAAATATGGAGTTTGATTTATATATCGGTGAAATCAAGCTTGGTGATGATATGAATTTATATCCGTTTTTTGATTCATCGGGTGCAGCAAGATATGGTTTTGATGACAAAAAGCTGCAAAGCGATGACCTGTATACAAAATATCTTGACGGTGAAGAGGAGCTTGGTAAGTTTATTCTTGCTTTTAACGAGGAAATGCCTTATATTCCTCTTATTTACAAAAAGGGTATGATATGTTATTCTAAAGCGATGAATGGTGATATGCAGGGTTATTACGGCAATTATTTTTCCAACATAGATAGCTGGAATTTTATTGTTGATGATGAAACAGATAATAATTGATAAATTATAATTGGGGGTCAAACAATGATTAAGATTGAAAATCCTAACGGATACATTGAAATCACGAACAATTATTTTGCCAATCTTGTTGGCAGAACGGCACAGAGCTGTTTTGGTGTAACCGGAATGGTTGATTCAAATGCACTGAGAACAATTAAAAATGCAATCAAAAGCAAAATAACCAACGATAATTCAGATCAGGGTGTTATTGTTAAAAGTATGAATGGTGAACTGATTATTGAGCTTCACATTTCAGTTTCATACGGTGTTAATATAAACACCATTGTTGAAAGTATTGTGAATAAGGTAAGATACACTGTTGAGGAAGCAACAGACCTTAAGGTTTCAAAGGTCAATGTTTATATTGACGCATTAAGTAAGTAATGGAGATAGTATAGATGATAACTGGATTGATGTTTAGAGATTCTATAATCTCTGCTGCGAATAATATTGCAAACAGCAGACAGGCTGTTGATGCATTGAATGTTTTTCCTGTTCCTGATGGCGATACAGGTACAAATATGAGTATGACCATTGGCGCTGCTGCCAAGGAAATGGCAGCACTGCCTGATAACTGCACAATTGAGGAGGCATCTGCCCGCTGTGCATCTGCACTTCTGCGTGGTGCAAGAGGTAATTCAGGTGTAATTCTTTCACTGATTTTCAGGGGCTTTTCAAAGGGCTTCAAGGGTATTGAAGAAGCCGGAGCAAATGATATAGCCAACGCTTTCAAGGAAGGTGTTGATGCTGCATATAAAGCTGTAATGAAACCCACAGAGGGCACTATTTTAACCGTTGTTCGTGAAGCAAAGGATGCCGCTGTTGAAATGGCAAAAATTCAGGATGACCCGCTTGAGGTTGCTTTTGCAGCACTGCAGGCAGCTAAAGAAGCACTTGCAAAAACACCCGAGCTGTTGCCTGTACTCAAAAAAGCAGGCGTTGTTGATGCAGGCGGTCAGGGCTTAATTCTTGTTTTTGAGGGTATGGAAAGTGTATGGCACAATGGTGTGATTGTTCAGCCGATTGACGGCTCCGGTGTTACGCCTGTTTCAACCCCTTCAAAAAAGACTGTTGCAGATGCAAGTGATGACATTGAGTTTGGCTATTGTTCCGAATTTCTTATTGAAAAATCAAGCACTGCCAAGGAAAAGGATCCGTTAAAGCTCAGAGCATTTTTAGAGTCAATCGGTGATTGTGTTGTAGTGGTTGATGACAGTGACATTATCAAGGTACATGTTCATTCAAATGAGCCGGGCAATGTTATTCAGGCTGCATTGAAATACGGACAGCTTATCAATATAAAAATTGACAATATGCGTTATCAGCATGCGAATGCGGATGTAGGTGTCAAGGACGGCGAAAAGGTTATTGAGCCTGTGGTTACCAAGCCTGAAAATGAATACGGCTTTGTTACTGTTTGTGCCGGTGACGGGCTTGCCGAGCTTTTCACTGACATTGGTGCAGATGTTGTTGTAAGCGGCGGTCAGACAATGAATCCTTCGACTGACGACATTCTCAATGCTGTAATGAGTACGCCTGCAAAGACAGTGTTTGTTTTGCCTAACAATAAAAATATTATTATGGCAGCGGAGCAGGCTATACCTCTTGCTGCTGACAGAACGGTTAAGGTACTGCAGACCAAAACAATTCCGCAGGGTATTTCAGCAATGCTGATGTTTGATGAAACACTTGATGCTGATGAAAATATGATGAATATGATGGAGGCAGCAGGTGCTGTGCAGACGGCACAGGTCACCTTTGCCGCACGTGACAGTGAGGTTGAGGGACAGGCAGTTCACGAGGGACAGATGATGGGTCTTTGCAACGGCAAAATCAAATTCCTTGGTGAGGATAAGGTTGATATTGCTGTTAAATCTGCCGAAAAACTGTTTAAAAAGAGTGAGCATTCACTCATTACCGTGATTTATGGTGATGGTGTGAGCAGTGATGAGGCTTCACAGGTTGAGGCTGCACTGGCTAAAAAATGCGGTGCAGATGTTGAAATCAGTGTGGTTGACGGCGGTCAGCCGATTTATTACTTTATTATTTCAGTGGAGTAAATACTGATGCTTAATTTAAGTAGTAACATAAAATATATTAAGGGCGTTGGTGAAAAAAGAGCGGGGCTGTTCGGCAGCCTCGCAATCTTTGATGTTGACGCCCTTATTCATTTTTTCCCCAGAAAGTATGAGGACTGGACCAAGACAAAAACAGTCCGTGAGCTTGAAAACGGTGATGTTGTTTCAATCAAGGCGACAATGATTACTCCGGTTAAGGAGCATATGATAAGAAGAGGGATGACCCTTTATAAATGCCGTTTCAGTGACGGGGAAAGTATAATCAATGTAACAATATTCAATAATAAATATCAGGCACAGGCTTTAAGGGTCTATGAAGATTATGTATTGTTTGGTAAAATTGAAAAGAATTTAACTTCGGCATCAATGTCTTCACCAAAAATTGAAAGACTTGACACAGGAGTAAGAGTGCATCCTGTTTATCCTGCCACAGGCAAGCTGACGTCAAATGCTATTGCCAAGGTAGTAAAAACTGCACTTGAGTCACTGGAGGAAATTCCGGAAACGCTGGATAAATCTGTCAGAGATAAATATAATCTCATAAGCCTTGACAGAGCAATCAGGCAGATTCATTTTCCTGACAGTGAAGAGGATATGCAGCAGGCTCGTCACAGACTTATTTTTGAGGAATTGCTCACATTGCAGCTTGGTTTGTTGAAATTAAAGGGCAGAAACAAAACAAAAACCAATCTGAGAATGACTGCGGATTTTACTGAAGAATTTAAAAGCCTTTTGCCTTTTGAAATGACGAATGCCCAGAAAAGAGCAATTAAGGATTGTCTTGTTGATATGGCAGGGGATTACCCTATGAACAGACTTTTGCAGGGTGATGTGGGTTCAGGTAAAACCGCAGTTGCAGCAGGACTTTGCTTTACCGTTATCAGAAACGGATATCAGTGTGCGCTTATGGCACCGACTGAAATATTGGCTGTTCAGCATTATGAGGGCTTGTCAAAAATGCTTTTATCCACAGGGATTAATGTCAGGCTTTTGACAGGCTCAACAAAAGCAAAGGAAAAACGAGAAATAAAGGCAGCCCTGATAGAGGGTGAGATTGATTTGTTAATCGGCACGCACGCTATCATTCAGAATGATGTTGAATTTAAGTCAATAGGCTTGGTGATTACGGATGAGCAGCACCGCTTTGGTGTTAAACAAAGGGCGGCTCTGGCAGAAAAGGGCGAGGGGATTCATACCCTTGTTATGAGTGCAACACCAATACCGAGAACACTGGGGCTTATATTATATGGCGATCTTGATATAAGCATGCTTGACGAGCTTCCGCCGGGCAGACAGGAAATAAGAACAGACGTAGTGGATTCACGTTATCATCAAAGATTGTATAAATTTATAAAGGATGCGGCTGACAGGGGAGAACAGGCATATATCATTTGCCCTGCCATTGAAGAGAGCGAGGAAAGTATAGCTTTAAAGTCTGCCGAGCAATATGCACAGGAGCTTTCCGAGAGTGCGTTTCGCGGTTATAATATAGGACTTCTTCACGGGAAAATGAAGCCTAAGGAAAAGGATAATGTTATGAAAGCCTTTTCGTCAGGCGATGTGCAGATCTTGGTTGCAACGACTGTTGTGGAGGTTGGCGTCGATGTTCCCAATGCTACGATTATGGTGATTGAAAATGCCGAGCGTTTCGGACTTTCACAGCTTCATCAGCTTCGCGGAAGAATAGGCAGAGGCAGTAAAAAAAGCTTTTGTGTGCTTGTTTCTGACAGTAAGAGTGAGAGTTCACGCAACAGGCTTGAGGTTATGAAAAAAAACAGCAACGGCTTTAAAATTGCAGATGAGGATTTGAAAGCAAGAGGTCCGGGCGATTTCTTTGGTGAAAGACAGCACGGTCTGCCTGCTCTTAAAATTGCAGATATGCTTCAGGATATGGAAACTCTGCACCTTGCTCAAAAATGTGCAGGTGAAATTCTTGCAGAGGATAACAATCTTGATTTGCAAAAGAATAAGCCGCTGTGTGATAATATCAATAAAATGTTCAGCGAGATTAGTTTATAGGGACGATAACGTGTGCAACTATGAGGATTTTATAAAATACAAATAGCTTAATATCAATATAAAATTTGCATTATTATTATATTTGTGCTAAACTATGTGGGATATATTTGTGTGAGGTGATTTTATGTCAAAGTTATATACAGAAATGACTAAGGAAGAATTATTGAATGAACAGGCTGCTCTGCTTGAAAGGTATAACGCGTTCAAGGGAAAAAATCTGCAGCTTGATATGAGCCGTGGTAAGCCCGGTAAGGATCAGCTTGATTTATCAGACAGTCTTAATGCCTGCAGCAATTATGTATCAGACGGTGTTGATGTGAGGAATTATGGTATTCTTGACGGTATCCCAAGCTGCAAAAAGCTTTTTGCCGATTTAATGCAGGTTGAACCGAAGAATGTTATTATCGGTCCAAGCTCAAGCCTTAACCTTATGTTTGACTACATTGGTCAATGCTTTATTGAGGGTGCAGGTGATAAGCCATGGAGTCAGCTTGATGAGGTTAAGTTCCTTTGCCCTGTTCCGGGTTATGACAGACATTTCACAATTTGTGAATATTATAATATCAAAATGATTAATGTTCCAATGAAGGATGACGGTCCGGATATGGATGTAATTGAGGAGCTTATCAAGGACGAGTCTGTTAAGGGAATGTTCTGTGTTCCTAAGTATTCAAACCCGACAGGCATTACATTCAGTGATGAGGTTGTTGACCGTATTGCTAAAATGAAGCCTGCAGCAAAGGATTTCAGAATTATCTGGGATAATGCTTATTGTGTTCACGATATTGTCGAGGACGGCGATGAGCTTGTGAATATTTTTGATATACTGCCTGAATACGGCAATGAGGATATGGTGATTGAGGTTTGCTCAACAGCTAAAATTACATTCCCCGGCGCAGGTGTTTCTGCTCTTGTGGCATCTGATAATAATATTGCCGCAATCAAGAAAAGACTTAACTGTCAGGTAATCAGCTATGATAAAATGAATCAGCATCGCCATGTTGAGTTTTTCAAGGACGCAAACGGTGTTCTTGAGCATATGAAAAAGCATGCGGCTATTCTTAAGCCAAAGTTTGACATAGTGCTTAAGCATCTTAACAATGAACTTGCAGGCAAAGGTATTGCAAGCTGGTTTGACCCGAAGGGCGGTTATTTTATCAGTCTTGATGTTATGAACGGCTGTGCAAAAAGAGTTGGCGAGCTTTGTAAAGAGGCCGGTGTTGTGCTTACAACAGTCGGTGCAACATATCCATATGGCATTGATGCAAATGACAGCAATATCCGTATTGCTCCTACACTTCCGCCTGTTGCTGAGCTTGATATGGCTGCAGAGCTTCTTTGTATCTGTGTTCAGCTTGCATGTGTAGAAAAGTTGATTGGCTAATGAAAATTGGTGCATCTACTGCCTGTTTCTATCCGCTTGAAACAGAAAAGGCATTAAAAAAAGTTACAGACCTTGGCTTTGAAAAAGCCGAGGTTTTTGTAAATGCGCCCTGTGAGTATGAGGAAAAGTTTGTTAACGAGCTTTGCGCGATTACGAAAGATTCAAACACAGAGATTATATCCGTTCATCCATTTTCAAGCTTCCTTGAAAGCTCCTGTATTTTCGGTGATTATCAAAGACGCTTTGAGGATTATATCGGTCTTTATCAGAAAACCTGTCATGCAGCGGCAATGCTTGGTGCAAAGTTTGTTGTCATTCACGGAGCTGTTGCAATGCCTAAAATTCCGATACCGGATGACAGATATTTTGAGCGTTTCGGAAAATTGATTGAAATCGGTAAGCGTGAGGGTGTAATGGTCTGCCAGGAAAATGTCAATCGTTTTAAAAGCCAGACTATTGATTTTTGCAAAAAAATGAGATCAGAGCTTGGCAGTGATTACCATATGGTGTTCGATATCAAGCAGACTGTCAGAGCAGGGCAAAATACATTTGAATTTTTGGAAGAGTTTAAAAATGAAATCGTTCATTTGCATATCAGCGATAACGGAAATCAGGGCGATTGTCTGCCGATAGGTTATGGCAGCTTCGATTTTAATAGAATGAAAAGCATTATGGACAGTGCAGATTATAAAGGCGACTGCGTGATTGAAATATATTCGGGCAGCTATGATGTTGAACAGGTTTTGAAAGAAAGTAAGGTTTATTTGGAAAGGCTATGGCAAGGTTAAGTAACAGAACAAAGGGAATCATTTGTATTCTGCTGTCAGCACTCAGCTTCAGCGGAATGAGCAGCTTTATAAATCTTTCAGGCGATGTTCCTGTTGCACAAAAGGTCTTTTTCAGAAATTTTGTTGCACTGTTTATAGCAGTGATTACTTTGCTGAAGAATAAAGAAAAATTTCTTCCTCATAAGGGCTGTTTAAAATATCATATTATAAGGTCAAGTGCAGGGCTTTTAGGTGTATTCGGCAATTTCTACGCCACCACTAAAATGGCATCAACTGCCGATGCGGCTATACTTAATAAGATGAGTCCGTTTTTTACTTTGGTTTTTTCTGCAATCTTCCTTAAAGAAAAGGTTAAACCGAAGCAGGCGGTTGCAATTGGTGCCGCATTTATCGGTGCAATGTTTGTAATCAAGCCTACTATGGGTAATTCCGAACTGTTTCCGTCAGTATGCGGTTTTATCGGCGGACTCTGTGCAGGCGGTGCTTATACCTGCGTTCGGTATATGGGCAACAAGGGCGAAAACGGCAGATTTACTGTTTTCTTTTTCTCGCTCTTTTCCTGTCTTGTCACGGCACCATATCTGATTTTTAATTTTCACCCTATGACTGCGAAGCAGTGGGTGTATCTGTTAATGGTTGGTGTCTGTGCAGCAGGCGGTCAGTTTGCAATAACAGCCGCTTATACCTTTGCCCCCAGCAGAGAAATTTCGGTTTATGATTATTCAAATGTTATCTTCACTGCCATCAGCGGATACTTTTTCCTTGGCGGTCAGATACCTGACTTGTGGTCATTTGTCGGTTACTTTATTATCTGTGCAATGGCTGTATGGATGTTTATATACAATAACAAGGAGCATAGGCTTGAAAAGCAGTAATTTCATCAATATATTGCTGTAAAGGGAAAATACTTGCAATTTTCTATATATTGTGTTACAATACGTTTAATTGGTAAAGGGGGAATTTTCCAATGAAATGTCCGTTTTGTGGTTTTGATGAAAGTAAGGTAATTGATTCTCGTCCTACTGATGAGAATGAACGCATCCGCCGCCGCCGTGAGTGTTTACAGTGCGGCAAAAGATTTACTACCTATGAAATTATCGAGGATGTGCCGATTATTGTTATCAAAAAGGACAAGAGCCGTGAGGTTTTTGACCGCAACAAAATTTTAAAAGGTATGCTCAGAGCCTGCGAAAAAAGGTCTGTTACCATTTCTGAGCTTGAAACTGCCATCAGTGAAATTGAAGCTACTTTGCAGTCTGCTATTGACCGTGAGGTCACATCTGCAAATATCGGCGAGCTTATTATGGAGAAGCTTAAGGCTATTGATGAGGTAGCCTATGTTCGCTTTGCATCTGTTTATAAGGAATTTAATTCTGCCGAAGCATTTAAGGAATATATTTCAAGAATGTAAATAAAATATTTTAATTCATTTACAGGTATGCTGTCAGTCAGCATACCTGTTTTTTGTTGATATACTACTGATACTGTAATTTTGTCTATTTAATTATAAACAATGCATTTTTCTGCAACATCTTTTTTCATTTCCGACACTTATATATTTTGAAAGAAAGATTAATATATTTATAAATGAAAATGAAGGTGATAAAAACGATTTGACAAATTTGTGAAAATAATATACTATATAAAGAGGGAAAATATGGAAAAGAAGAAAGTGAAAAGCAAACTGACATCAATGCTTTTAGCGGTGGTCATCCTTTTGGTCAATTTTAATTTTCTGCCGGTTCAAAGCATGATTAATCAATCAATGTCCACTGGTACAGTTGTTGCCTATGCTGCTACAACAAAACCGGGCAAGTGGATTAAGGAAAGCAACGGAAAGTGGTGGTATAAGCATACTGACGGCACATATACAAAAAACAACTGGGAATATATCGACGGCTATTGGTATCACTTTGATGCAAACGGCTATATGCAAACAGGCTGGTTGAAGGTTGACGGCAAGTGGTATCACCTCAACAGCGAAGGAAAAATGCATATAGGCTGGGTAAAGATCGGTAACTACTGGTACCATTTCGACAGCAACGGGGTAAGACAGACAGGCTGGCAGAAGCTTAATGGTGAATGGTACTACTTCAACAGTGATGGCATCCGTCAGGTCGGTTGGCAGCAGGTTGACGGCAAATGGTATCATCTTGATAGCAACGGCATAATGGAAACAGGCTGGGTCAAAATCGGAACTGACTGGTATTATTTCCATTCAAACGGTGTTCGTTATATAGGCTGGCTCCCGGAAAACGGCAAAACCTATCATTTCAACAGCAGTGGTATTATGGATATCGGCTGGAAGAAAATAAATGACTATTGGTACTTTTTCAATACTGACGGTTCTATGCAGACAGGCTGGAAAAAGATTGACGGTAAATGGTATTATTTTAATCCTAATGGTGGTACAATGAATACAAAAACTTTTACTGAAAATCAGAGAAGATATGTTTTTTATTCATCAGGTGAATTGAGAAGCACAGCTATACTGATTGATAGACAGGAACAGCAAAAGGATAATTGGTGCTGGGCAGCTTGCTCGGTAATGGTCGGAACCTATTATACTGACAGCCGAAGAACACAAAGAAACGTAGTTAAAGAAATAACCAGTTCAACAGATGATGAACCGGGTTCTACAGCAGAAACCATCAGAGCTGTAAACTTTGCATCAGGATATACAAAATCAGCTTATTCAAGAATTATTCCAAATTTACCTGATTATAATGCAGTGGTAAATAGAATTGATGATAATCGCCCTTTTATCATGGGAATGACTTGGGAAACAGGTGGAGGACATATGATAGTTTGTGCTGGTTATGACCAATATTTTGAAACTGTGCGAATAATTAACCCTACTCCAGTTGGTTCTGAATTAACCGAAAATGAAGCTACAACATATTATAATTATCAAAATCTATTATCAAAACAACGTATAGGAAAGTCATATGGTAAATGTTTAGAAATGGTAATGTATTAACGGAGGTAATGATATGAAGAACAAAGTAATCGCAATTCTGATAGCAAGTTTCATTTTATTAAACTGCACATCTGTGTTTGCTAACACTTTTATCGGTAGTGATAATATAGAAGAAATTAAAACAGTTGAGGATTATATTGTAGAATACGTAAATTCTTATACAGAAATCGAAGATTTTGAGCCTATTAACAATAGCGATATTGATTACAACAAAATATATAGAGTATATTCAAGTGCGGAGATATTGGATAATGACAAATTAAACAATGAAATAATGCAAAACTTTGTTGATAACAAAGAATATGATTATACTATGCCTATTTATTGTAATGGAAAAAATGTAGAAATGATATTGGATAAAATTGAAGAATTATCTGATGAAGAAAATAACAATCTTCCGACTGATGTTCTTGAATTTCGTAAAAACAATCTTGAAAAATGGATTGTGTCATCTATTAGCTTTGGTACAGAAGAATATGATTATATAGGCAAGGTTAATAAAATGCTTCAGGACAATAATATTAACAATGCAAATGTTTATATACTCAGTGGTATTACAAGTATAAGATTAAATACATTGGTGGCAGTCATATGTCCGGAGAACAATGAAGAAGCTAAAATTTTTCTTCAGAGTTCCAAACTGGACAATGACAAGCTTTATACATTTGACGAAATCAAGGAAATTGCCGAACAGGATGCAGAGGAAATAAAAAGTTTCCCGGAAGGAACATATGGTGATGATGCAACACCTATTCAAACCTCGGTTGACACATCCGTACCAACAACCGACAACAACAAAATTATCATCATTTCTGCTGTATCAGGTGCAGCAGTGCTTGCGGCTGCAATCGCAGCAGTCTGCATTATTAGGAAAAAGAAAACCGCAAAAGTTCTTGGCGAAAATGATATAAAAGGCTGTTAACAGACAGTGTACTAAAAGGGTGGTGTTTTGCCACTCTTTTTTTATTGACAATTTGGTATCAATTCAGTATATTATAGTTAGGAGGAGATATTATGAATATGTTTTCAGAGCTTATGCAAAATATGATGTGGTTTTATCTTACATTAATTGTCAGTATGATTTTGATTTACGGTTTTCAGATTTGCCTGATGCTTGCTGTTGGATTTGACTGCAAGGAAAAGGGTATTAAAAGGCGTGCAATGTGGATGATTCTTACATTGCTTTTCCCTGTACCTGCTGCAATTATTTATGCCTGTGTGAGAAATGGTGAGGAAAAAGAAAATTATAAAAAGTGTGATAGCTGCGGTGCAACTCTTTCGGATGTGGTTGATTATTGCGCAGGCTGCGGCGGTAATACGTTCACGCCCTGTGAGATTGAGAAAAAACAGAAATATTCAAAGAACAGCAAAACCTGTCTTATTGTTTCTATAGTTTCATATGTTGTTTCTATTGCTTGCATAGTTGGATTTGTTTTCAATGCTGTTTCCATTGTAGATAATACCCTTGATGGTGCAATTGATGGTATTAAGAGCAGTGTTATCGGCGGTGCTGATGATTTTGACTATGATGAAAGCTTCCATTATGGCTATGATGTAGATGGTAAAACCGTTTATTATGACCGTGAGGGCAAAGCGTATACCGAAGATTTGGCAGTAGTTTATTATGACAAGCAGAATAATACATATACCTTTAATAATGAGAATTATGAGTTTGTCGGCAGTGACGGAAAGACCTATATGTCGAGCTATTCATATGTTGACACAAATGGATATTTCTATTTTGATGCTGCCGGATATGAAAACGAAGCGAACAGCGCGATTTATTACAGTGCAATGTCAGGCGGTAATGTTGACAAGGATGGCAATTTATATTTCGATGCTACCGGTGTAAGCTGGGATAAGGACGGAAATCTTGTTGATTCCTATACCGGTGAATCTTTATTGGATTTGAGGTAAAAGCAACAAAATAAATTAAAAACTCCCGTACACATTTGTGTATCGGGAGTTTTGCTTATGCATTGCTTATTCTTTCATTGATTTCCTTTTCAATTGCAGCAAGCCCGTTTTTTGTGGTTAAGCCCACATCAACAGTAACAACTCTTTCATCCTTTAAGGTTAAAATAACTTTTGACTGTCGGTCAATGAAATTTTTAACAAAGCTTGGCTTGGTGTCCTTTTCGGTTTCTACCTTTTCAATATCTGCATATGCAAATATACTGTCCTTGTCAAGACCTGTAAATTCCATTTCATCACTATAAAATTTGACACCGTTTGAAAGTACCTCTTTTGTAACCAGTACTGCAATAATCAGTGCGGCAAGATCGCATAATGCGAAAATTATTATTGTTGTGTTCTGAACGGCAATAAGTCTTTTTATTGCATAAATTCCATATCCGATAACAGCAGCATCAAGTATTGCAACAACTGCAAGTGTAATCGGTGAAAGTATTCTTAAAAATTTGTCTTTCATTTGAATTTTTTCTCCTTGTAATCATCAAGCAATTCAATATTGTTTGCCTGAAAGGTTTTGTGGTTGAGATAGCTGAGGATATTTTCATCACTGAAATTAAAGTGCAGCTTGTAGCTGTAAAGAGCCTGTCTGTATCTGCCCTTTTCGTTACCATATTTGCCGTCACCGTAAAGGGGATGACCGATGTGTGCAAGGTGTGCCCTTATCTGATGTGTTCTGCCGGTGTGCAGCTTTACTTCAAGCAGTGATGCATCAGGATAATAGTCAAGAACAGTATATTCAGTAATGATTTTTTTTGAGTTCGGTGCTTGATAATCTGTTACTGTGACCATATTTTTCTTTTCGTTCTTCGTAAGGTAAGCACTCAGCAGCTCGCTTTTTTTGCTCATCTTACCGTGCACAACAGTTAAATAATATTTTTCAATTTCACGGGCTTTGATTTTATCATTCATGATTTTCAATGCCTGTGAATTTTTAGCACCTATTACGATACCGCCTGTGTTCCTGTCAATTCTGTTAGCCAGAGAGGGCGTGAATGTTGATGTTTCCGGGTCCCATTCCTTTTTATCGTAAAGGTATCTTTTCAGTCGTGCGACAATGTTATCAATGTAATCCTTACCGTCCGGATGACAGAGCACGCCAACCTTTTTGTTAATAAGAATGATATTGTCATCCTCATATATTATATCTAAATCTGTGGATGCATTTAAGAAATCATAGTGCTTTTTTCTGATTTCAAGCACGTCATCCTTTAGGTAAAGCTCCAGCAAATCACCGCTGCTGAGTACCTGTTCGGGGGTGCAGCGTTTTTTGTTGACCTTGATATTCTTTTTTCTGATTTCCTTATACATTAAGGATTTTGGAAGCTTGTCAAAGGTTTTGCTGATAAACCTGTCAACTCTGCCGCCTGCGTCCTTGTCGGTTATAATAAAGCTTTTCATTAATTTTTATTGGTTACTGTTCCTTTGCTTTTTCTCTTCCTCAAGCTCCTGAATTTCCTTATAGAACATATTGGCTTTCACATAAACCTCAATATATCCTCTGATAACCTCTGCCATTTCTCCTTTTTTATATGGGTTAAGCAGAATATGCTCGTCATCATCTATAGCAAGCGGACCCTTTTCATAGTCGTTGAAGGTCGGCATCAGTGAATAGCTATCCTTTGTTTTTACAATTGAAAGCAGTGTATAATCTGCTGTTGCGTTAACAAAGCCCTTTTTCTTCGTGTATTTTTCAATGGTTGAAAGCGGGGAGTTATCGTTGTGCTTTTTTGTGTAGCAGTAGGATATAACCTCCTCAATAAAGCTCTCAAGCTGTGTATCACTGTACGGAGCTTTCAGAAGAACAACCTTGTCAATATCGGCAATGCCGTATTTGTCACTTTCTCCGCAGGGAATACCAATCATATTTTCATTTTCATCAACATAAACACTTATTGTGTAAAAATCCTTATCCATAATACACCTCTTAAAATATGAATATATTAATTATAGCTTATATTGCATAAAAAAACAACAGTATATTCATTGAAAAAGCGGCTGTCGTATGTTAATATGTAAATGGTGATTATATGAAAAAGGTGTTAATTACAGGCGGCGCAACAGGAATAGGAAAAGCGTGTGCACTGCTTTTTAAAGAAAAGGGCTATGATGTTTATATAACCTATAACAAAACCGAACCTGATTTTGATGGTGTTACTGCAATAAAATGTGATTTGGAGAGTATTGTTGATATCAAAAAGGTGTTTTACCGAATGGGCAGTATTGATGTGCTTGTCAATAATGCAGGTGTCAGTCTTATTAAGCAGATTAATGATACCACTGAAAGTGATTATGATTTGATTCATAATGTCAATGCAAGGTCGTATTTTTTCTGTGCTAAAGAGGCAACACTGAGAATGCTTGAATACCACAGCGGTGCAATCATTAATATTTCATCCATGTGGGGGCAGACAGGTGCATCCTGTGAGGTAGCGTATTCCATGAGCAAGGCGGCAGTCATAGGTCTGACAAAGGCGTTGGCACAGGAGCTTGCACCAAGCTCAATAACGGTTAACTGCGTGTGCCCGGGTATAATAGATACCAGAATGAATGCCTGCTTTGACAAAGCAGAGCTTGAATACGAGGTGCCGCTCGGCAGACTCGGTACACCCGATGAGGTTGCAGAGGCAGTATTGTTTTTGGCGGAAAACAGCTATATAACAAGCCAGATTCTCGGCGTTAACGGCGGGATAGTGTAGCTTAATCGGCAAAAAACCGACTCATTAAAGTCTTGACTTTAACGGGTCGGTTTTATTTTATGTGTTTTAATTTGCCGGGTGCGGTATATATTTATAAAGCTCGCCTGCCATTTTTGCGATAGGCATTGTCTGCACCATTACCTTACCTGGACCTTCAACAACGGTGTTGAACAGACCCTCGCCGCCAAACAGAATGTTTTTGGCACCCTTAACTGTCTGTACATCCATTTTGCAGCTTGAACTCATCATTACAAGGTGACCTGTGTCAAGAATTAACTGCTCACCTGCCTGTAATTCATATTCAATTACAGAGCCGTCAACCTCAATGAAAAGCAGTCCTTCGCCATCAAATTTCTGCATAATAAAGCCTTCACCGCCGAAAAGTCCGCCGGTAACACTTTTTTTGAAGTAGACAGACATATTAACACCTGAGGTTGATGCAAGGAAAGCACTTTTCTGACAGATTATCTCTTCACCGGGATGTACTTCGATAGCTTTTATATCACCGGGACAGCAGGAGGAAAATGCAATTATTCCGTTTCCGCCGACACTGGTGTATCTGTTCTGAAACATTTTGTCATTGGAAAACAGTCTGCCGATTGCCTTGCCGAGTCCGCCGTTTGTGGTGGTCTCCATTTTCATATTCGGGCTCATCCAGCTCATTCCGCCGCCCTCGGTAATCATCTGTTCACCTGCATCAAGGTAACATATTACTGCCGGGAAGGGTGTTCCTTTAATTTCGTATTTCATAAAATTACCTCTTTTCATAATTATGTATATAAATAATTTATCACATTAATAAATTTTATGCAACATTTATTATTGCAATGAAAATAATATAGGTATATAATTAAACTGCGAAAATTTGGTATTATATTAACAGGAGTGTTATATGAAAAAATTTATGGATAAGGATTTTTTGCTTGATACGGATACTGCTAAAAAGCTTTTTCACGATTTTGCGGAAAATATGCCTGTATGCGATTATCACTGTCATCTGAATCCTAAGGAGATTTTTGAAAATAAGCCACCTGAAAGTATAACAGAGCTGTGGCTGTCGGGTGACCATTATAAATGGCGTGCAATGCGTAGCTGCGGTGTTGAGGAAAAGTACTGCACAGGCGATGCAACCGACAGAGAAAAATTTCAGAAATTTGCTTATACATTGCAGTACTGTATAGGCAATCCTCTTTATCACTGGGCGCACATTGAGCTTCAGCGTTATTTCGAAATTGACACACCGCTTAATGCAAAAACCGCCGACGATATTTTTGACAGAGCCAATGATGCTGTTAAAAATGGCGATTTCAGACCCCAGAGTCTTATTATGAAAAGCAATGTTAAGGTTGTCTGCACAACAGATGATCCCGTTGATGATTTAAAATATCACAAGTTGTTTAAGGATGTTACGGATTTTGACTGTAAGGTGCTTCCTTCATTCAGACCTGACAAAGCATTGAATGCTCATCTTGACGGTTTTGCAGATTATATCAATACGCTTGCAAAGGCTGCTGATGTTGAAATTAAAAGCTATAAGGATGTAATTACTGCATTGCTTAAAAGAGTCGATTATTTTGACAGTGTGGGCTGCCGCGTATCTGACCAGGCTTTTGATTATCCGCCTTATGCTGTTGCCGAGGAGGATGAGATTGACGAGATTTTCAGCCGTGCCATGAAGGGCGAAAAAATCACTCTTGACGAATGTGATAAGTACAGAACTCCAATCTTGCTTGCTCTTGGTGAAAAGTATCATGACCTTGGATGGGCTATGGAAATTCATATCGGTGCGATGAGAAACAACAATACGCTGATGTTTAACAGGCTCGGTGCTGACACAGGCTTTGACTCAGTTGGTGACTGTGAAATAGCACAGCCCTTGTCAAGATTTCTTGATGCACTCAATGTTAAGGATAAGCTGCCTAAAACAATTCTGTTTAATCTCAATGATAAGGACAATACAGTGCTTGGTACAATGCTCGGCAATTTCCAAAGCTCGGATGCAGAGTCAAAAATTCAGTTCGGTCCTGCATGGTGGTTCCTTGACACAATGGACGGTATGACCAACCAGATGAAAACACTTGGTAACCTTGGTGTGCTTGGCAAATTTGTCGGTATGGAAACGGATTCACGCTCATTTACTTCATACGGCAGGCACGAATATTTCAGGCGAATTATGTGTGCACTCCTCGGCAGATGGGTTGAGGACGGCTGGTATGCCTATGATGAGGATATTCTGAAGGAAATTGTTCAGGGTATCAGCTATAACAACGCAATCAAATATTTTAATTTTTAATATGTTTTTAATATAATCGGAGGTTAGATTATGGATTTAAAATTAAGACCAAAGGAAGAATGTAAATTTGATGAAATTTCACTTGGTGAAATTATGCTCAGACTTGACCCGGGCGAGGGCAGAATTAAAACCGCTCGTTCCTTCAGGGCTTGGGAAGGCGGCGGAGAATACAATGTTGCCCGCGGTCTTCGCAGATGCTTTGGTTTAAATACAGGTGTTGTAACTGCCTTTGCAGAGAATGAAATCGGCTATCTTATGGAGGATTTGATTCTTCAGGGCGGTGTTGATACATCTCTTATCAAGTGGATGCCTTTTGACGGTATCGGCAGAACAGTAAGAAACGGTATCAATTTCACGGAGCGCGGCTTTGGTATCCGTGGCGCTGTGGGTGCTTCTGACAGAGGCAACACTGCTGCATCAAAGCTTAAGCCCGGCGATATCGATTGGGATTACATCTTCGGTACTCTTGGTGTTCGCTGGCTGCACACAGGCGGTATTTATGCTGCTCTTTCGGAAACTGCGGCTGAGGTCGTTATTGAAGCCGTTAAAAAGGCTAAGGAATACGGCACCATTGTTTCCTATGACCTGAACTATCGCCCTTCACTCTGGAAAGATATCGGCGGTCAGGCAAAGGCACAGGAGGTTAACAAGGAAATTGCCAAGTATATCGACGTTATGATTGGTAATGAGGAAGACTTTACTGCATCTCTCGGCTTTGAGGTTGAGGGTAACGATGCCGACCTTAAGGAGCTGAATATGGACGGTTACTACAAAATGATTGAAACCGTTACAAAGGCTTATCCGAACTTTAAGGTTATTGCTACCACACTCAGAACCGTTAAAACTGCAACTGTTAATGACTGGAAGGCTATCTGCTGGGCAGACGGTCAGATTTATCAGTCAATGGAATTCCCCGGTCTTGAAATTCTTGACAGAGTCGGCGGCGGTGACAGCTTTGCATCAGGTCTTATTTACGGCTTAATGACTTATCAGGATGCACAGAAGGCTGTGAACTATGGTGTTGTTCATGGTGCACTTGCAATGACTACCCCGGGTGATACAAGTATGGCATCCCTTAAAGAGGTTGAGGCAAAGGTAAATGGTGCATCAGCCCGCGTTCAGCGCTAAAATCGTGTCTTTTTCCGTCAGGCTGTGTTATATGCAAAATTCCGCTCAGTCACATACTGAATGTATGCTCCCGTTACCGGAATTTTTCAAAAGCCTTGCCTGACGAAAAAATCCGCTGATTTAATAATTCATCTATTAGATTAAATAATTTATAATTATTACAGGAGAAATATTATGGCTAATAAAATTGAAACCTTAGCAAAAATTCAGGAGGTTGGTATTGTTGCCGTTGTTCGTGCAACATCAATCGAACAGGCAGAGAAAATCACAGATGCTTGTATTGCAGGCGGTGTTGCCGCTATCGAGCTTACCTTCACAGTTCCTCACGCTGACAAGCTTATCGAGGCTATGAAGGCAAAGTATAATTCAGGTGAAATTATTATCGGTGCAGGTACTGTTATGGATGCTGCTACTGCACGTATCGCAATCCTTGCAGGTGCTGAATACATTGTATCACCTTACTTTGACCCTGAAACTGTTAAGACCTGTAACCGCTACGGCGTTCCGTCAATGCCCGGCATCTACACACCTACTGAGGCTGTTCACGCTATGGAATGCGGTGCTGATGTGCTTAAGGTGTTCCCCGGTGACATTGCGGGTCCTGCATTCATTAAGGATATTCATGGTCCTATCCCTAACGCTGTTATGATGCCGTCAGGCGGTGTTGATGTTGACAATGTTAAGGACTGGATTAAGGCGGGTGCAATTGCCTGCGGTGCAGGCTCATCATTAATCGCAGGTGCCAAGACAGGCGATTATGATAAGATTACCGAAACGGGTAAGCTCTTTGTTCAGCGTATTAAGGAAGCAAGAGCAGAAATGGCAAAATAAAAACGATAGTCGGCGAGGGTATGTCTTTGCCGACTTTTTTATGAGGTAGTTTATGAAAGCAGTTGTTTTTGATATGGATGGTGTTTTGTTTGACACCGAAAGTGTTTGTATGAAAGCATGGGATTATGCCGGCGAGGTTATGGGCGTCGGTAAAGCGGGCTATATGGTTCTTAAAACTCTTGGTATGAATGCGGATAAAGCTGTTGAAATAATCAAAACCGAGTTTGGCGCGGGTTTTGATGCTGTAAAATTCAAGCAAATCGGTAAAAATTATTCCTATGATTATTTTAATACATACGGTGTGCCTGAGAAACCCGGATTGTATGAAATACTTGATTATCTTAAAAATAAGGGCTATAAAATTGCACTTGCCTCCTCCACAAGCTCACAGAGTGTTCATCATCATTTAAAAGAAAAGGATATTGAAAAATATTTTGATGCAGTTATCTGCGGCGATATGGTTGAAAAATCAAAGCCTGAGCCGGATATTTATTTGAAGGCTTGTGCACAGTTAAATGAAAATCCTGACAACTGCATTGCAATTGAGGATTCTAAAAACGGTATTTTATCTGCACACCGTGCAGGTCTGCAGGTTATTATGGTGCCCGATTTGTGGCAGGGCGAGGCTGAAACAGACAGCTTTCTCCTTGCAAAATGTAAGAGCCTAATCGAAATTATGAGCATTTTATAGCTGCTCAACTGATGGTTTAGCTGTTTTTCAACCGATAGTTGACAGAACAACCGCCGCGTTATTGTTAATTTTATACAGCGAAGGTAGAATTGAATTACCAAATAATTTAAAGGAGTTGAATTCTATGTTCGGTTTGGAACGAAAAGAAAATACAGGGCTTGTAAAGCAGGAGGTGATACATATGAATTTAGGTAAAAATATTGCTGAATTAAGGAAAAAAAGCAATCTTACTCAGGAGGAGCTTGCTAATATGCTTGGTGTTTCACCTCAGGCTGTTTCAAAGTGGGAGAATGATGCTGCCTGTCCTGATATTTCACTGCTGCCGAAAATAGCAGAGATTTTCGGAGTGACAATTGATGAACTGATGAATGAGCAGGGCAGTATTCATTCAAAGAAAACTGTTAATTATGATGTCAGAACAAAACGCACAATTCAGATTAATGTGCTGTCAGCAGATGGAAAAAGCAGTAGGATTAACATACCGTTTAAGCTTGTTTCGGCAGGTATGAAAATCGGAGCAATGTTTGGTCTTGATGACAACATTTGCGGTGCAATTAACACTGCGGTTGAAAGCGAAGTTTTTGATGATTTGATCACTGTTGACGGTGATAACGGTGAAAAGGTTACAATTAAGATTATATGAATTTACCACAGGGGCACATATTATCTGCCCCTGTGAAATGTTATATCACAAATAAATCCGCAGAAGTATTACTTCTGCGGATTTATGTTTATACCTTATATTTCTCTGCCTGCATATTAAACATCTTTGCATAGGTTTTGTTCATTGCCATTAGCTCAGCGTGTGAGCCGCTTTCAATGATTTCACCATTTTCCATAACAAAAATTCTGTCTGCATTGATTGTCGTTGACAGTCGATGAGAAATAAATATTACTGTCTTATCCTCAGCAGCTTCAAGCATCGACTGGTTCAGCTTGTACTCAGCCACGGGGTCGAGGTTTGCAGAAGGCTCATCAAGGATTATATATGGACATTGGTTATAGAAAGCACGGGCAATTGCAATCTTTTGACTTTCACCGCCTGAAAGCATTACACCCTTGTCATCAAATTCTCTTAATAATTCTGTGTCAGTACCGTTTTTCAGCTTTTTGCTAAAGCCGCTGTGTGAAAGCGCCTCATTGACCCTGTCACCGTCGGGGTCAACATCAAGTGCCACATTTTCACCAACTGAGCAGGAAAAAATCTGAAAATCCTGAAATACTGCGGTAAATCTGTCACGATGTGACTTTACTGTGGCGTTTTTTATGTTTTCGCCGTCAATCAGAATTTCACCCTCGCTGACATCATAAAGTCTTAAAAGCAAATTTGTGAGTGTGGTTTTTCCTGCACCGTTAAAGCCCACAAGAGCAATTTTTTCATAGGGCTTTATTGTCAGATTAATATTTTTAAGAGTCGGCTTGGTATACCCGGATAGGTAAAGGACAGGTTTTTGATTTCAATATTTTTAGGCTCAGTGATTTTTGCCGTGAATTTTCCGTCGTTGATTTTGCTTTCTGTTTTTAAAAATTCACGATATTTTTCAATCATTTTACCCTGCTCTTCAAATCTTGCAAGTGCCCATACAGTTAAGAAATTGATTGAGGATGCAATGGCATATGCACCGTTGAAGGATGCAACAAAGTCACCTGCTGAAATTGAATGTTCAATCAGTACGCAGTAGCCGAGGTAAAGGGGAAGAACAAACATAAAGCCTAAAATCTGCACACCGAAATCCTGAATGAAATAGAGTATTGATATTTTTGACCAATATTTTTTCTGATTTTCAATAACCTTGTCAGCAGCGTCATTATAATTGTCAATCAGAATGGGTCTGATGTTATTCATTCTGACCTCTTTTGCGTAGTCCTGCAAATAAAATATGCGCTGAAAGTAGTCACTGCGTCTGTGAAACTTGGTGTTATCAATTCTTCTGCCCATCTGCAGTGCACCGATTTTTTTGCTAAGCGGCATAAATATGCCCACAAATACAAGAATAATTAAAAGACATACAGGGTCAATTGCTAAAAGAATGGAAGCTATAGTTATAAGTGATACTACGTTGCCTATGTAGTTTCTGACAAGACCGAGTATGTTCTGCATATTGTCGGACGAAGACTCGATGGTTAAAATGAAATTGTTATAAAAAGCAGGGTTATCATATGACTCAAGGTCAAGGGATTTTGCTTTTTTGTACAGTCTTTCATTCAGTCCCTTATAAACCTTTTCCTTTTCAACATTCCAGAAAAATTCCCTGAATATCCACGCCGCAAGCTTGCTGATTATCAGAACTGCCGCAACAACTGCCACTACAATATATAATCGGTTAAGATTTTCACCGCTTGCTACAACGTCAATCATATATTTTACACCAAGTACGCTTATAAGTCTTGTGGGCAGAACAAGAACAATACCCCATATGCATTCGCCGATAACCAATAGCGGTGATACGGAGAACAAAAGTTTTAGAAAATACATTATATTTGAAAGCATGGAGTGCTCTGCTTTTTCTTTTTTAGTTTTCATATTTTCCCTCCTCTCTGTAGCTTTTTGACTGCAGGCTGAACATTTTTGCGTATTCGCCATGCTGTGCCATAAGATCAGTATGATTACCGCTTTCTATTATTTGTCCGCCGCTTAAAACATAAATTTTGTCGGACAAAACAGCACTTGAAAGCCTGTGTGATATGTAAATTACCGTTTTGTTTTTTGTTGCAGAAATCAGATTTTCATACATTCTATATTCAGCAATGGGGTCAAGGGCAGAGCTTGGCTCGTCAAGTATTGCAAGGTCAAAGTTCTTGGCAAATAATCTTGCCGTTGACACCTTCTGATTTTCACCGCCTGAAAGCCCGGCACCGTTTTCATCAAATTCACGTGTTAAAAGTGTGTCACCGCCATTAGCAAAGGAACTGATTTTATTCCACACACCGCTTTGGATTAAAGCCTTTTCGGCGATTTTCTTGTCTTCATCGTCACATCTGCGGCAGATAACATTTTCAAAAACGGAAATTGCAAAGTTTTTGTAATCCTGAAAAACTGTTCCGAATCTGTTTCGCAGGGAGTCAATATCATATTCCTTAATATTTATACCATTATATAATATCTCACCATCCGTAACATCGTAAAATCTCAGCAGCAATTTAACAAGTGTGGATTTGCCTGCACCGTTAATGCCGACGACTGCAATGGTGTCGCCTTTATTGATTTTAAAGCTGATGTTGTTAAGTGCGTTTTCATTTGCACTTGGATATTTAAAGGATACATTTTTCAGTTCAAGACTCTCAAATTTTTCAGCCTTTTTCGAGCCTGATACGATTTTAGGCTCGTATTCAAAAAAGTCCTTTAAATTTTGAAAATAGAGTGCCATCTGGCTCAGCTCGTCAAAGCACTCGGCAATATCCATTGTTGCATTTCTGACAGAATTAATTGATGACAGCACAACGGAAAAGCCTGATATTGTCATCTTGTCTGTATGAATAAACTGATAGCCTGCAAAGGCATATGTTCCTATAATCGGTATGAACTCGCTGAAAAGTGAGCTGACCATACTGTAAATAAATAGCTTAATTCCGTATTTTTTCAGTATTTCAATATTGGATTTTATTGCCTTGTCAAAGCGTTTCATCAATACCGCAAAAATATTTGAGGTGCGCATATCCTTTGAAAAGTCCTTTAAAAATACGGTTCGCTGTATGTAAGCCTTTATTCTGTTATTTGTCGTCATCTGTAAGTCACGCTCATAAACACACCTGCTTTTTGACATTTCGATAAGGAAAACAAATACAACAGGAAGCAGGAACAGAAGATATAAAGGGTCAATTACAGTAACAGTTGCCACAACGAAGACAAAGGACAGCAGACAGCCGATAATATAAGCTATATCGTAGCAAAGTATGTCAAAATATCCGTATTGCAGAACAAGTGTTGCTCTTTGGTATTGGTCATAGAATTCCGGGTTCTCATAACAGCTTATGTCAAGCTGCCCCGCCTTGTCGAATATTTTGTTGTTAAGTCTTTTAAGCACTCTTTTTGTTGCGTACTGGTGCAGGTAATTTCCTGTCCAGTTTAATGCCTTTGTGATAACGGATGCGATTAAAAATAGTACAAGATATTTGATGTATACCTTGAAGTCACGTTCGCCGTCAATTGCGGTTAAAAGCACCTTCAGAAACAGAATGTTCTGAATGAACAATGAAAAAATATTTTCAGCAGTTCTGTTGAGTATGTAGCCTGAAAGCAATAGCTTATCTGCCTGCCATATCATTTTTACGGCGTATTTAATATTTTTAAAAACAGGAACCTTTTTGTGGTCCTTAAGATTAACAATTCTCATTATGTCACCTCATTTGTAAAAGAATAAAAAAAGACCCGGCAATCTGCCGGGTCAAAATAGGACAAGTCAAACGCTCACACAGTATATGGGTGAACATTTTCGGCAAATTGGTATTTTGAGTTATATTTTTTCTGATAGGGCATCTGGGTATAGACGGTTGAATAAGTTCTTTTATTTGTCATAACGATGTTCACCTCCTGTAAATTTGATTTATAATAAATTCAGCATAGCACAGTAAAACACATTTTGCAAGTAAAATTTTTCCTGCGTTTGCTTTATGCAGTGAAGTATATCACATAATTTTATGAAATGCTTGACTTTTTGTGCTATTATGTAAGTGACAAAATTGTAATTTAATAGTCACCTGTCTGTAAGGTTGACAAATTAGAATGATAGACAGAAAGGGAAATCACATAAATGACTACTCTTTATTATACGAAGAACGAAAGGAGATAAATTCTTATGAAAATTCTTGAAGTTAAAAATTTATCCAAAACCTATGGAAAGGGCGATACAATGGTTAAAGCCCTTGACAATGTATCCTTCAGCGTTGAGCAGGGTGAGTTTGTGGCAATCATTGGTCCGTCAGGCTCAGGAAAGTCAACAATGCTCCATATTCTCGGCGGTGTTGATACGCCCACAAGCGGTCAGGTTATAATCAACAATACTGACATCTCAACACTCAACGAAACAGCACTTGCAATTTTCAGACGCAGACAGATCGGACTTATTTATCAGTTTTATAATTTAATTCCTATTTTAACTGTTGAGGAAAATTTAACGCTTCCGCTTCTGCTTGACGGCAGAAAGCCTGATAAAAGAATCACGGATAGTCTGATTGAAAAGTTGGGACTTTCCAAAAGGCTTACACATTTGCCGAGTCAGCTTTCAGGCGGTCAGCAGCAGAGGGTATCAATCGGCAGAGCACTTGTCAATAATCCTGCTTTACTCCTTGCAGATGAGCCCACAGGTAACCTGGACAGTGAGAACAGCCGAGAGATAATGACCCTGCTCAGAAAGTTCAACAAAGAGCAGAAACAGACTGTTATTATTATCACACATGATGAAAAAATTGCATTGGCAGCCGACAGAGTTATTTCAATTGAGGACGGCAAAATTACAAGGGATGAGGTGAGAATGGGTGAATATCGTTAATAAATTAACCCTTCGTCATCTTAAGGAAAACAAGGGAAGATCAGTTGTTACAACACTTGGTATCATTGTTTCTGTTGCAATGATTACTGCCGTATTCGTTGCTATTGCATCATTTTTAAATCTTGATGGTACCATTTCATATAGGCAGATGGGTCACAAGGATGTTGTTTTTGATGTGGATGCCAAACAGCTTGAGGAGCTGAAAAAGGATGACAGACTGAGTGCTGTCGGCGTTGAAAGCAAACTGTTTTCACCATCATATCAGCTTGAGAAGAAAAGCTCCTCACGTGCCGGAACAGGTGAGGTTTACTGCGGTGACCCGATTAACCTCAAGCAGATGGTAATCGGTGATTATGAGGGTGAGCTGCCCCAGAACAGCAGAGAAATTGCTGTTGAGCAGGAGCTTATTGATTTGAATAAGCTTGACTGGAAAATAGGTGACACCGTTTCCATTCCGCTGGGTCTTCGTTATACGATTGACAGCGGTGAGAAAATGGAGGTCAAGGGCAGTTATTTTTCAGGTGAGGAAGAATTTGACGTTGAAGAAATCGGCGAATTTAAAATTACTGCCATATTTAAGGATAATCCGCCGACAGCTCAGTACAGCATTATAAGAGGACTTAATATGTCTGAGCTTAAGCTTGCTAACGGTGAAGTTGTTACGGCTACGGCTAATCTTAAAACAGTTAATTATAAATCCGTTAATGTAATTAAGGATATTGTTAAGGAGCATAATATAACGGATTGGAGTAAAAACAGTGAATACCTTGCGTCAAAGCTTGCTATTGACCAAAACAGCGATGTTTTCAGCCTTCTGCCGATTGTACTCGTTATTCTTATTATCATTATGATTGCATCGGTTGTACTGATTTACAACTCCTTTGCTATGTCCATTAACGAACGTGTCCGCTATCTCGGTATGCTGGCAAGTGTGGGTGCAACAAAGGCACAGAAGAAAATGTCAGCTTATTATGAGGGCATTATTCTTGGTGCAATCGGTATTCCTGTCGGTATTCTTTCAGGTATAGCAGGTATAGGTATCACGCTTAAAGCGGTGGGCAGCAAAATCATTTCAACAGGAATGCTTAACGGTGTGAATGAAGCAAATACATCCTTTGATGTTGTTGTGCCTCTTTGGGCGATTATCGGTATTGTTATATTCAGTGTGCTAACAATCTTTATCTCCTCCTTTATTCCGTCAAAAAAAGCATCCTCAGTTACCCCAATTGATGCTATCAGACAAAGGCAGGAGATAAAGGTTAAGGCGAAGAAGCTGAAATCACCTAAAATTATCAGAACACTCTTTGGCTACGAGGGTGAGCTTGCCAATAAAAACTTAAAGCGCAACGGAAGAAAAGCAAGAGTTATTACTGCATCAATTGCACTTTCCGTAATCCTGTTTTTAAGCTGTAACTATTTCTGCCAGGTGTTTATGCAGGCAGCTGATATGAGTGTTGATATTCCTTATCAGCTCCAGATTACTATGGATGAGCAGTATTATGATGGCGTTATAAAGGAACTTAAAAAGATTAATAATGTTGATCGTTATTACAGTGTAAATAACTCACACTTTTATCTTTCTTCAGAAAAAAAGGATGACCCGTTGATTGCAAAATCAGTCAGCGAGGCTTTTTGTAAAAAAGAAAATCTTACAGATAAATACAGCGATTTGTTTGAAAGCAGAACATACTTTATGATTAATGGCATTGATGATGAGGACTTCAACAAGCTTTGCCAAGATAATGATATTGATTACAAGCAGTTTTATAACGGCGAAGCAAAAGCATTGTTAATGAATAATGTCAATCACAAGGAAAATTCATCAAAGGTATTTGATGAAAAAATTCTCGGTACAAAATTTGATTTCTTTGATAACATGGATGAAAGTCACAAATGTGATGTCGAGATAGCAGGCTTTGTTGATTATGATAAGGATAATTATGTTCTTGGTTTAAACCCTTCAAACAGTATTTCATGCTATGTTCCCGTAAGCGTTTATAAGAATGTTATTTATGACGGCTTTGATAAAACTCAGCTTACCTACAGTTTAGGTATTGAAACAAAGGAGCATGAGCAGGTTTATGATGATATTAAGGATGTGTTTAACACAAAAGATTTAGGCAATGCGTATGTTGTTGATACGATTGAACAATTTCAGATGATGAACACAATCATGTTTGTAATGCAGGTGTTTGTTTACGGCTTCATTGCTTTGATTACTTTGATAACACTGTTTAATATTATTAATACGATTTCAAACAGCACAATGCTCAGGAAAAAGGAATTTGCAATGTTTAAATCCGTAGGTATCACACCAAGCGGTTTCAATAAAATGGTTGTTCTTGAAAGTGCCTTTTATGGTATAAAAGCTTTGGTATTTGCACTGCCTATCAGTGTGCTTGTAAGCTTTGGTATTAATAAGGGACTCGGTGAGGAAATGATTCCGTTTGAAATCAACTGGCTTATGTACCTTGCGGTAATAGGGGCTGTGTTTATTATAGTCGGAATGACTATGATTTACTCGGTTCATAAAATCAAAAACGACAGTATCGTTGAAACATTGAAGGAGGAGATAAACTAAGTATTAAACACAATCACAATTGACATCAGATTTTCTAAACACACACATAACAAGAACAGCAAGCGGTTATCCGCTTGCTGTTTCAGATTGTCGATAAAGCGGGCTGAACCACGCACTAAGATTATGAACAAAAAAATTTACTGTTTCATATGATTGTAGGGCTGAGGTTTTACTTCTGCCGCCAAAACAATTTAAAAGCCTTGCAATTTTAACAAAATTGCAAGGCTTTTGTGCGTTTTCTGCCTTTTGCTCGGAAACAGTACCATCGT